>Ga0194118_10003047_pt1 | contig 20069 bp, 16 predicted proteins | sample TA2MahsurfametaG_2_FD_148662 | JGI IMG/M metagenome (GOLD analysis project Ga0194118, IMG submission 148662) | Freshwater microbial communities from Lake Tanganyika, Tanzania - TA2015013 Mahale N5 surface | ecosystem: Environmental > Aquatic > Freshwater > Lake | place: Tanzania: Lake...
CACAGCATGTTATTTCGCCAGCATTACTCTGTTTCATTTCCAGATTACCTCTTGGATGGCCATTCTGTTTGTCCGTTTCAAACATTCAACACAAAACCATTAGAAAAAGCTGGAAAATAAATGTTCCACATCATGAAAATGGCCTATGAGTCGCCAATCTGTGCATCAACCTATTTCTGTGCATCAACCTATTGTATGCCCTGTGGTGATGGCCATTATCCGTTGTAAAAATGCCTGTCTTATACAACCCCTTGAACCCACAGGAGCCCCTTCGTCATGATGTGCTCACACACCGCTATCAGTACAGATCCAACCCTCTGGACTTTTATCGCCTTTATACTGATTTCTATTTCGTCCAGCCCTCTGGGTATTTTTTTGGTTTTACGACGCATGACATTGATGGCCGATGGCTTATCCCATGGATTATTACCGGGTGTGGCGGTGGCTGGGGCTCTGTTTGGTCATACCTTGTGGGCCATGCATACGGTGGGCTTTTGCGTGGCTTTGGGGCTGGCCTGTCTAACCTCTTGGATTGCCCAACGTTCCAAGCTGGGCACCGATGCCGTTTTTTCAGGATTTTCCTTGTGGGCCATGTCAGCCGGTTTGTTAATCTATCGTCATTGTGATCATGACATGCACCTGTTAACTGGATCTGTTCATGGGGTTGGCGCATCCATGACCGGCGCTATGGCGTTGGTGGCTCTGATCAGCGTGATGTTTTGCATCACACAGTATCGCGTTTTGATTCTAAGTTACTTTGATCCGATGTTTTTTCGTATCCAGGGTGGAAATCCCCAGCGCATTGAGATGGCGTTTTTGATTGTATTGACTCTGAACCTGATGATTTCCTTTCAAATTTTGGGCACCTTGTTGGGGCTGAGTTTTGTGATTTTGCCCGCACTGACTATGCGTATTTTTTCTAACTCTATTCCCAAGATGTGTGTGGGCGCCAGTACAATCGGTATTGTATCCAGCATGACAGGATTATTACTGATACCAGGTAACCGTTGTGGTATGGGGATTGTCTTTATCATGGGTTGTGTTTATGCCTGTGCCTTGATTTACGAGCGCATCAGAGGGGTATAATCCCTGTAACCTGTATTGTCCCCGTAAAGGGGATCCACAATACAAAAAGATTCCCCCATCCTTTGGGAATATATTAAGATCAACCATAAATCGTAAAAGGGTGGGATAGAAAACGATCTGGAGCACCCCTTACTTCCTAATGCCTGTTTTCTGCTGGTTTGTGGATGTCAAAACGTTACAGCAGTTTACGTAACCGATTAGGGTTACCCTCCAGTAATACGTCCAAATGTTGACTGATGCGTAGTGCATCCCAATCCCACCACCGCAATTGTAACAATACCGAAATGGTTTCAGCATCAAATCGAGTACGAATGTCTCGGGCAGGGTTACCCCCAACGATTGTATAGGGGGGTACATCTCGTGTCACCACACTTTTGGCCGCAATAATGGCCCCATCACCGATATGAATACCGGGTAAAATGGTGACATCATATCCAATCCAAACGTCATTTCCCACCACTGTGTCTCCTTTAAAATCGGACAACAAAGGTGCATTTGCCCAAGGTCCCCCCATGATTTTAAACGGATACGTTGAAAAGCCATCCAGCCCGTGCAATGCCCCATTCATGATAAAGGTTATACCGGACGCGATCTGACAAAACTTACCAATGATCAAAGAATCACCAATAAAATCAAAATGATACAAGACGTTTTTTTCGAAATTTCCTATATCCTGTGGATCATCGTAATAGGTATACTCGCCCACTTGGATGCGTGGATTTTGAATGATGTTTTTCAAAAAACATACTCGTGATACACCAGGTATAGGGTATACGAGGTCAGAATCAGGCAAAATATCAGAACGCATAAAAACCATGGCCTTATTTTTTAATGGATTTAACCCATCTTCTTTTTTAATACATGAACCATCAAGCCCACTGAGAGCAATAAACAACCATCATCGCTCCCAGATCAATCAATATCAATGCACACTGCTGCGTGCCATGCCACGAACCAAAACAGAATCCCCAGACGATGTCGTGATCCACATCAATCAGATCTGGTCTGACACGCATTCTGCCAGCGTCTCATTTCCCCTACAGGCATTCAGTCCTATTCTGCGGCCAGACGAGTGTGAATTAATGCACATGTTTCATCCTTACCGTATAAGGCAATAAACGATCCCACCCGAGGACCACTGGATTGCCCCAGTAATACCTGATAAAACGCATCAAACCAATCTTTGACCACAGGAAAATGTTCATTTCCAATGGCGTACGCAATGGTCTGCAGTGCAAAAGCATCGGTTTCTGGGCTGTGACGCAACGCATCGACAAAGGCCAGAAATGCTTTGGTTTCTTGTTCGTTTGCTGAACGATATTGTTTTTGGGAAACCACTTTTTCGCAATAATAAACAACCGCATGTCCCACCAACTGATCCAATAACGGGTGGGTTTCAGGGGTTACATCTGGATAGGCCCGCTGGATAAAGGCCCACACCAAAGCTTTGTCTTGCCCTTGGCAGACGCTGACCAAATTCAACAACAAGGAAAACGTCACAGGTGGCATGGCACACACAGGGGGATGTCCTGAATGAATCGACCATACGGGATTGCTGATTTGTTGCTCGGCCGATTGCCCCGAGTACGACCCCAAATGTTGTAAATAATCATCCACATGTTTTGGGATGACATCAAAAAACAAACGCTTGGCCCGACGTGGAGTTTGATACATGTAATAGGATAAACTTTCTACGGGGGCGAAATGCAACCATTCTTCTACACTGAGGCCGTTACCCTTGGATTTTGAAATTTTTGCACCGGCTTCATCCAAAAAATGCTCATATGTCAAGTTTTGCGGTGGGTTTCCACCCAAAATACGGCACACTTTGTTGGCCAATGTCACCGAATCGATCAAATCCTTGCCACACATTTCATAATCTACATCAAGCGCCACCCAACGCATTCCCCAATCCACCTTCCACTGCAATTTACACAATCCACCCGTTACAGGTTGTTCGACCAAGGTGCCATCTTCATCTCTAAATACCACCGTGTTTTCTCGATATTCCTCCATGGGGACCTGTAATACCCGACCGGTAGACGGCGAAATAGGTAAAAAGGGACTATAGGTTTGACGACGATCTGGTCCCAATGTGGGCAAAATCACATCTAAAATGGCTTTGTGGTGGCGCAAAACATTCAGCAATTGCGCATCAAACATTCCGGCTTTGTAACACTCTGTCGAGCTCATAAAGGTATAGTCCAATCCCAAAGCATCAATAAAAGCCTTTAATCGGGCATTATTGTGTTCACCAAAACTGGGATATTGCCCAAAGGGATCAGGAATGGCCGTTAATGGAAAGTTTAAAAATGGAACCATAGCCTGGCCATTGGGAATGTTATCGGGCACCTTGCGTAAACCATCCATATCATCAGAAAAACATAACAATCGGGTGGGAATATCAGACAGCTGAGCAAAAGCATGCCGAACCATGGTGGTTCGAACCACCTCGCCAAAGGTACCAATGTGAGGTAAACCCGACGGACCATACCCTGTTTCAAAAGTGACGACCGATTTATTTTCGACCCGTTTTAACAGGGTTCTTGCCTCTTCAAAGGGCCAGGTTTTAATGGAATCCAATACAGACAACATCATGCTTCCTTGTTAACGGGTTATGGACAAATGCTATCATAAAACCGCTACAAAAACAGCAACCTATGGCCTATACTACATGGCCAAAGCCAGAGGCCCTAAAACAGAGCAATGGTTCAGTACTTGACACAACAGACTCAAACGGGCCTTTTCAAAGGGCTGTTCTTGTACTTTTAGACGGTCCAAAAATGCATTTAATGCCCCCGTCCATCCAGGCAAAACATCAACAGTACAGGGTATAGACAACAAGTCCACAAGGGCGCGCTCTAAGGGGTGATTTAAAATAGAAAAATCGTGGGTGCTCTGTTCATCTTGCATCTGTTGTACCAAAGCATACACACGACGATAGGCAGATATAAAATCGCTATGCTCGTTTAACAGGGTGGCCAGTTGTTCGGCTTGTTCCCACATATTCCATATATTACGGCCTGTGCATAATAATTTGATGGTGCTTGAATCCTGTAATAGGTCATTGTCTTTAAATAAAAAAGCCAAACGATCCTGAAAAAAAGTCTGTAACTTGCTTAAACCTGGATGATCACCAGACAAAAATCCTTGTTCCTGATATTGCGACAAGGTGTACGCTATTAATCCTGGTAAATCCAAGGAAATCTGATGGGCAACTTTGGCCTTGATCACGGCCTGACAGGTGCGACGCAAAGCCATCGGATCCTTTGATCCAGAAGGAATTCGATTCAGGGCAAAAAATCCAACCAGCGTATCCATTCCATCGGCTATGGCCAAATAGGCCCCCAAAATTCCACTTTTTTTCAGCTCTGCAATACGACCGCGCCCATAAGAATAGGCCTGTTGCAAGGCATAGGCCACGGCTGTATTAACCCCGTGATGTTCCGCATAATATCGCCCCATAACCCCTTGCAGAACTGGAAATTCACCCACCATGGCCGTTAACAAATCACATTTACTGAACATTGCCACCTGTTGGGCCAATGGTTGTAAGTCCTGTTGCCCCGTATGATCGGCAATCCAAGACATCAAACCTTTTAAACGCAGGGTTTTATCGCGTAACGTACCCAATCCTTGAAAAAAGGATCGGTCAGCCAAAGCCTCTATACGACTGTCCAGAGGTGTTTTTAAATCCAGTGTCCAAAAAAACAAAGCGTCGGATAAGCGGGCGTCCACCACCCGTTCATACCCTTGCCTGACCATCGCACCAGAAACGGGGCCATCGGCAATCATTATAAAATAGGGCAACAGCTGGTCTGGTTTTTCGGCACAGCGTAAACTGAAACATTTTTGATGCACCTGCAAGGTCGTGATGATGACCTCTGGTGGCAGGCAGAGGTATTTTGCATCAAATTGACACAATACCACCACAGGCCATTGTGTCAAACCTGCATTTTCTTCGACCAACCCGTCAAAGGTATCTCTGCACACAATGGCATTTTGCTCTTTGGCCAATTGTTGCACATCGTGGGCGATGCGTTCTGATCGCGCACCATGATCGATCAGCACTCCCGAATGAGCCAACTGTACCGCGTAGGTTTCTGGTGAAACAATACGCATACCAAAGCGAGAATGAAGCCCGTTTTGATGCAAAACATCCCCCGGAAGATCAAAAAAATCCTTGTGGGGGGCCAGTCTGTGTGCCTCTGACCACGATCCCGATGGCACACCGTTAAAAGACCACTCTAGTGGTGTTTGCCCATACAACGTCACCATCCATCGAATGGGTCGAATCCAGGATTGATCCCCAGACCACACCATGCGTTTTGGCCAAAATATATGGCTTAATACAGTCGTGCACAGTTGCACCAACAGCGTTTCCACTGGCTCTTGTTTTGCAGCCAACGTGGCGGACCACACAACCCCTTTGGGGGTTAATACTTGGATACAGTCCTTTGGTTGCACGCCATGGGTCCGACAAAATCCTGCAAACGCTTTTTCACCCAAATCAACCAATGGACCTTGTTTCTCCACCGCTTGAACCAAAACAGGAAAAACAGAGCTGAGTCGAACACCCAATCGTCGAGGTGTGACCCACGTTTTTATTCCCTGAACAATCAATGACCCACTGTGTTGCATGACCAAACGTTCCAGGGTTTCTTGGGCCCCTTTTTGCATACGTGCGGGGATTTCCTCGCACCCAATTTCCCATAAAAAGTCAGACATATTTATGAATCCTGTGTAAAACGTCTATTGATTTTCATGAATGTTCCGCTTTGTCTGCTGTGGTTGCATGGGGGTCCTCGTTTAAATTTTGGTCCCGAATCCATGCCACACAACAGGCGCTGGCCAAGTGTCGAATGCGCGCAATATATTCAGCCCTCTGAGCCACACCAATGGCCCCACGGGCATCCAAAACATTAAAAATATGGTTAGCCTGCACAACGTAATCATAAGCTGGTAACACTAAACCCTTTTCCAAGGCCAATGCCCCCCAGGCCAAAGCATCCTCGAAATGCTGTATCAATCCGGACACAGGGGCATGTTCAAAATACCATGCCGAAAACTGTTGTTCCCCACGCAAAGCCACATCCCCCCAGGTATACGCCGCATCAGAATCAGAATCATTCCAGGCCAAATCAAAAAAACTATTTTTATTTTGTAAAAACAGGGCAATGCGTTCTAAACCATAAGTAATTTCCGCAGAAACTGGTGAACAGGGCATTCCCCCCATTTGTTGGAAATAGGTAAATTGAGTGACCTCCATGCCATCCAACCAGACTTCCCAACCCAAACCAGCCGCGCCCAACGACGGATTTTCCCAATCGTCCTCGACAAAGCGAATATCGTGTTTTTGGGTATCAATGCCCAGACATTCGTAACTGCGCAACAATAAATCCTGCACATCCCCTGGGGAGGGTTTTAAAATCACTTGAAATTGGTGATATTTCTGCACCCGGTTAGGATTTTCACCATATCGTCCATCGCTGGGCCGTCGACACGGCTGAACAAAGGCCGCTTTCCAGGGTTTTTGTGTCAAAGCATACAGCGATGTAAAAGGACTGGATGTCCCTGCTCCCATTTCCAAATCATACCCCTGTAACAGGACACAGCCCTGGTTTGCCCAAAATTCTTGTAAAGCCAACACCATAGATTGAAAAGAGCGTGCCTGGGTCATATCGAAAAATATGGATTAGAATAGATACACCATACCAAAAAATCCAAGACATTCGCAATGAGATAAGTGTTTGGTCTGCTCATTTTTTCTGTACAGAACCCCGCCAGGTTGTATGATATACGCCGGGGAAATCCGTTGTGCTGTTTGAAACGGTGGCGGGTCAGTGATCAGGCAGTGGTTTTAATAATCACCCGACGTCTTCAGCCCCACCAACGTCGGCATCCCAGGTTACATCACCCGATCTTTTTTCAGCGCTTACATTCTCAGGTTTGACATACCAGATTCCACATCATTCATTATGTTTTCAAATATTCGGATGTCTTCAAAGTTTTGATTTTAATTCGACCATTTTTTCTTTCGCGTCTGGCTTTTTAAACTCAGCCAGCTCTTTTGCATCTTCCAACCGTTTGGTTTGCCAAGCCTATTCTTCATCATCATGGTTATCGCCCCCCAGATACGCTTGTGCCGACTTTATTCGATGTTTTACCTTGGCCCACATCATCAAATCATGGGCATCAAAAGAGTCTTTCTGATCAACACAAACCCCCCCCGGTCAGATAACATAGGGGATGTTTTATGTAAAGGACAGGTGAAATAAGGACAGTTTTTTCTGAGGCCTAATGATGGGAATTTTCTTAAAACGCTTTTTTGCCCTGTTTATTTGTCCAGTTTCAGTGTGGGCCGAGGCGTTTTAGGGCTACGGGATCCACCTTCGCTGGATGGTCGAGACGCACCGTAGGCTGGTCGCGGAGAATCTGACCTTGGAGCGCCATAGGCTGATTTACCTTCGCCAAAAGAGCGGGGCTTAGAGCCGTGTGCTGGACGGGATCCACCTTCGCTGGATGGTCGAGACGCACCGTAGGCTGGTCGCGGAGCTGAAACCCCATCTCCTTCCCGATCTTTAGGCGCACGTTTTTCCCAACGACTCTTTATGGCATTCTGTTTGACGTCCTCGTTTCTGTCAGAATATTGGCCTCGACTTGCAGGGCTGCGACCTGCACCACTGCGATCTGCTGAAAATTTTGGGGATAAAACAGACCGAGGTTTGCCGCCTGCTCGGTGCAGTATGGTCCCAGATTGCCTCTGGGACAGACGCTTTTTTTCCTGTTCCACACTGGCCAAAAAGGCATCCACTGCTGCGTCCTCTACGGAAATGACGTTACCAGCCACAAGACCCCCCAAACGAAATGGACCAAAGGAAATGCGCATCAATCGAGTCACGTGCTGGTTGATGGCCGACATCAGGACGCGAATTTCTCGCTTTTTTCCCTCGGTTAATGTCACCAAAACCTGGCTGCTCCCCTCGGTTTGACGCTCTACCATGATGCGACAAGGACGATAATAAATGTCGTCTATGGTCATGCCATTTTCCAGCGCCTTGATGCGCTCGTCTGTCAATTGTCCACGCAACCAAACACGATAGCATCGATTTAATCGCCCTTTTTCAAGAGAGTGCGCCACTGATGGGGCATTGGTTAATAATAACAGGCCCTCGGATTCATAATCCAAACGACCCACACAAACCAAGGGGCCTTCGGGCAATTGGGGGCGCAGCGCATCAAAAACCGTTGGTCGGCCTTGCGGATCAAAACGGGTCACCAATTCGCCAACAGGTTTATAATAGATCCACATTTTTGGCGGAGGTGGCAACAATAAATCCTCACCATCCAAACCAACGGTGGTAAATGATTCGGCATAAAAACCCGTGGCCACCACGCCGTCCACCGTGATTCGGCCCATTTTGATGGCTTGCTCTGCTTGGCGCCGCGATAAGGGTGCACGCTGAGCAATATAGGGGGCTAATCGAATCACAAGAGGACCACTGGACTAAGGAAATGTACACCGCCAGCATGACACAATCCCTGCGCCATGGAAATAGCGTGCCTTTTTCAATCCAGACTTTATTCCAAAAAACGAATAAAAAAACCGCTTGTCAATGGACAAAAAAAGAGATAAGGTTGAAAAAACTATTGATCGATCAAACGGTTTGGGGATATGAACCATGCATTTTGTAGATCTCGTGAAAAATAGGGGAAAAGAAAGAGGATAGCGTGTGCTTTTAATTCTTTTTTACCCTGTTGTGTAAAAAAGGAGTAATTGTACCTATGGCTACTCGCAGTGTCCCAGAAAGCCCAAACTCTGAATCCCTTGGCGCTCTGTTAATCAGAGAAGCGGACATTCTGGCTCGGGAAAAATGCCTTTCTCCTCAGGTCCTTTTTGAATGTTTAGAGCAATCCTTTCAAAAAGTAATGGCCGACATTTATGGATCATCCCATGACATTCGAGTAACCATTCATCGATCCAGCGGTGTCATCAATGTGGCAAGATATATGCATGTGGTGGATCATGTTCATAATGCGTTACAGGAAGTCTCTGTCACCGAATCTGATGGCGTTCCTGTGGGGGATTATATCATAGACGAATTGCCTTTGCCTGCTTTTAACCGTGTCACCATTCAAAATTTGAAAACGGCTCTGGTCAAAAACATTCAAGAAGTCGAACGCAACCTGCAGTACAACGAATTCAAAGATCGGGTGGGTCACATTGTTTCAGGCGTGGTTAAACAGGTAGAAAACGGCAATTTTATCATGGATATTGGTCGTGCAGAAAGCATTATTTTACGAAACGATATGATCCCACGGGAAAATTATCGTGTCGGAGATCGAATCAAGGCCTATATTTATGCCGTTAAACGCGAAGCCCGAGGACCTCAGATTTTCATGTCGCGCACACACCCTGGATTTCTCATTAAATTGTTTGCTAAAGAAGTGCCCGAAATTTATGATGGCTTGATTGAAATAAAAGCCGCCGCCAGAGATCCAGGCAGTCGAGCCAAAGTGGCCATTATATCGCGTGACGAGCAGCGGTCTTTTGATGCCATTGGTGCCTGCGTAGGGGTCAGAGGCAATCGGGTGAATGCCGTAAGCCAGGAATTACAAGGCGAAAAAATAGATATTATTCCGTGGTCGCCAGAGCTGCCCGTTTTTGTGATCAATGCCTTAACGCCAGCCGAAGCCATCAAAGTGATTGTGGTCAAAGACAACCACATGAAGGTGGTGGTTCCAGACCATCAGCAAAGCATTGCCATCGGTCGACGGGGGCAAAACGTTAAACTGGCTCATCAATTAACAGGATGCACCATTGAAATTGTCACAGAAAGCGTTGAAAGTCAGCAACGTACCCAGTTCCGTCAAGAGACCACCGCCCTGTTTATGGACAAATTGGATGTGGATGAACTGATGGCGCACTTCTTGGTTTCCGAAGGGTTTGAAACCATCGAAGACTTGGCACAATCCTCTATGGACGAATTAACCGCCATGCCCGGTATGACTCCAGATGTGGCCACCGAGCTAAAAGAACGGGCCATAGAGGCTGTGGAGGAGAAAGAAAAAACAATGGCTGCAGACTTTATACGCAGTGGCGGAGATTCTGCAATTGTAAAAATCGGGTTTCCTGTGCAAGCTTTGTCTTGCCTATTATCCCATAAGGTGGTATCCCTGAAGAACCTGGCTGATTTATCCCTAGACGAACTGCTGGATATCATCAAGCCAAAAAGCACGATGTTAGAGCAAGAGCAATGGGGTGAATTAATTTTGAGGGCACGATCACTATGACGGATAAAAAAATGACGGAAGAAAAGAAAAAGCGCAAACCTTTGGGTCTACAAATTCCGTCAACACCACACAGTCAAGCGCCTGGGCAAATCAGGCAAAGCTTGTCCCATGGACGGTCCAAAAGTGTCACGGTCGAAGTCAAACGCCGTCGTCAATCTGGCGCCATTGGCCCTGATCGGGACTCTGGAACACGATTAACGGGTCAAGAGCAAACGGTGCGGTTAAAAGCACTGCAAGAGGCCCTGATTGTCCAAGAGCAGCAAACAGCCCTGCAGGCGGCCCATGATTTGTTCCAAGCATCCCAAGCGCCTGTGGATTTACCAGAATCCCAAGCTGCTGTGGACTTACCAGTAGAGCCAGCCGAGCAAACGGATGCATTCAATGCCGTTGGTGGTCACGAAGAGGATCTCTCTGGCCATTCTGACGGTATGGGCGAGCATTTAGACGTTGGTTTCGCACCTGTGGCCTCTGAAATCCCTGTTTCTGTCCCGGTTTCACCAGCCTTAACGGCCGAAGAACCTTTTGCAGAAAACTTGAAAAAACGTCGGTCCAACAAAGAAGATCGTCCAGAAATGGCCAGCAAAGAAAAAGAAAACTATCGTAAAACAGAAGCCATTAAGAAAACCCAAAAAGCGGGCAGAAAAAAAGACATCAAGGTGTTCCCTGGCGATTTGGCCGATGCGGAAGATTTCTATAGACCTGTATTGGGATTAAAAAAGTTGAGAAAAAACAGTGTTGGTGGATCAAAAAATCGATCTAAATCCAGCACCACAACCCCATCGGTAATCATAAGAGACCGCATCAGCATCGACGATTTGGCCCATCAAATGGGCGAAAAAGTCACTGTTGTGATTCGTAGTTTAAACAAAATAGGCATGACGGTCACGTCTCAAAGCTCTATTGACGGGGACAGCGCCCAGCTTTTTGCAGAAGAGCGTGGCTGTATGGTCAAAAGAGATCTTCATGAAAATCTAGAGTACAGCCTATGGAATCAAGAGGCGTCTGATGCCGTTACCCGTCCCCCAGTCGTCACTGTTATGGGCCATGTGGATCATGGAAAAACGTCCCTGTTGGATGCATTGAGAAAAACAGACGTGGTAGCCAAGGAATCTGGGGGTATTACCCAGCATATTGGGGCCTATCGGGTTCATTTGGCTTCTGGAAAAGTCATTACATTTATTGACACACCCGGTCACCAAGCCTTTACAAAAATGCGCGCACGTGGGGCAGAAATGACCGACATTGTCATTTTGGTTGTGGCGGCTGATGATGGCATTAACGCCCAGACCATAGAAGCCATTGCCCACTGTAAGGCAGCCAACGTGCCCATGATTGTGGCCATTAACAAAATAGATAAACCCGGTGCTCGGCCAGATTATGTCCGTCAACAGTTGCTGAGTCACGACATTGTAGTGGAAAAACTGGGCGGAGACGTCCAAGACGTCGAGGTTTCTGCCCTGCAAGGCATTGGATTGGATCATCTGGAAGAAGCCATTGTATTGCAAGCCGAATTATTAGGGTTGGCGGCCAGTCAAACCATTCGTGCAAAGGGTGTCATTTTGGAAACCCATGTGAAAAAAGGGTATGGGTCTGTGGCAACGTTAATGGTCCAAGAGGGCACATTACGCAAGGGTGATTTATTTGTGGTGGGCACCAAGTGGGGACGCGTGCGTCTGTTGTTTGATGATGCGGGAAAAACCGTATCCGATGCCACCGCGTCACAACCCGTAGAGGTTGTGGGATTTTCCGAATTACCCCAATCTGGTGATTTATTCATGGTTGTTCCATCGGAAAGCGCGGCAAAAGAATTTGTATCCTGGAAAAAAGAGCATCTGTCCAGCATGACAGAAGACAACATCAGTCAGCAGTTGTCTCTGGCCGACCATTTAAAGAGTCAAAATCAGAAAGAAAAAGCTGTAGTGATCAAAGCCGATGCTCAAGGGTCTTTGGAAGGAGTTTTGAACGAATTGGCCAAGATTAGCCACGATGAAATTCAATTGAAAATCGTCAGCACAGGGGTTGGGGCCATCAACGAAGGGGACGCCTTGTTGGCCATTACATCGGGTGCCCTGATCATTAATTTTAATGTACCTGTGTTGCCCGAAGCCCAAAAACTGATTGAAAACAAGGGCTTGTGCGTTCTGCGCCATAAAATCATTTATCGCGTTACTGATGATGTGCGGAAAATTTTGTCTGGATTATTGGCCCCTGTGTATCAGGAAGAATGGTTGGGTAAAGCCCAGGTGATGCAGGTTTTTCACGTCAAAAAAGAGTCCGCCATTGCGGGTTGTTTGATTAAAGAAGGGCTTTTGCGTCGCAGCGAGAGTGTTCGTGTGTTGCGCGGGGGTAAAGTGGTTTATGAGGGATCACTGAAAACCCTGAGACACGTCAAGGACGATGTTCGGGAAAAAACCGCTGGCCACGAATGCGGTGTGATGCTGGATGGGTACTCTGATTTTCATGTGGATGATGTCATTGAATGCTTTACCCGCAAGCGCGTAGAAAGATCTGTATAACACATGAATGCTGTGGATATACAGGTACATCCAAGATCGATCTATCCAAGATGTTTAAAACCATTTTGGATATATTAATCAGAAAAAAACCTATTGAATCCTGGTTTTTACCCAGTACTGACAGAACAGGCGTATTTTTTTCCATACGCGTTCCGATGATGAGCACTGATGCTGAGCAGTGATGATGGTGGCACTGGTTGAATATTCCCATTGAAACGAGTAAACCATCACCCCATAGACAGATAAAAACCAATACAGACCTATGTCTCTAATTCCATTTTATCTGGAATCGGGTAATCGTTAGGTATTGATATGGAATCAAGTAATCGGTGCGATTTTATCTGGAATAGAGTTATTGTTTCCAGATAGTCTTATGGTATAAGCATCACGCCCTGCACGCAATGCACGCATTGTATGTGGCTATGACACAGAATAGAGGCTATACTGCAATAATGATCAGTCTTTCGTCACTCTATGTATATCCCCCTATTCATATCGCGCTTCCTGTCGCAATCTACGCGACAAACCATTCATCAGATGCTGTTATCTTATTGGTGGATAGGGGTGTGTGTGCTTGGTTTGTCTTCTTGGGCAGGCGCAGAAATGCTGGAAGTCATAGGAAAATGGCCTGCGTGTCGATTATGCCATGTGGAACGCTTGATTTTTCTTGTGATGGGGGTGCTGTCAGGTTTACGCATAGGCGCTAAAAAATGGGAATCGACTGTGGGATCAACCATGACAACAGTCTTAACTTGGTCTGTCATAGTCACCTGTATGATAGGATTTTTAATATCGATATACCATACCGCCATTCAATTTCACTGGATTGCATTGCCAAGTTTTTGCGAAATCCCAAAAGCAGGAACTTTTGAACAGTTTATGGCCTTGCCCAGCGCCACATGCGACCAATGGACCTTAACTTTTCTGTTTATACCTATGCCTGTTTATTTGATTTTCTTGTTTGAAAACATCGCGTTTTATTCTTGGCACTTTTCAAGGGTGAAAACAGCCCCTTCTACCCATTGAATGACGCAAAGGATAATGGTAAGATAAGAATGTGGGGTTTGGATTAAAATCAGTCCACAATGCGGGTATAGCTCAGTGGCAGAGCAGGAGCTTCCCAAGCTTCAGACGAGGGTTCGATTCCCTCTACCCGCTCTTTTTTACGCTCTCTTTTTCTGTTGCAAAACCAATCGGAAACCTGCGTGACCCGATGTTCTGGATGCGTCAGACATCGTGTATGAACGCGAAATGATGAATATCTTCCTATCCATTTTAATTCATTTTTCTCACTCCATATCTATTCTTTCAGGCGGCACATTGACATGTTAAAAACAATGAATAGAGTTTCTGTGATCTTGATGGGGCTGGTGTGGATCGCCCCGTGTTTTATAACTGCAGCAGGCCACAATGATCAAAAAGAACTCAAAAACAAGGTCCAAAATCCACTGAAAAAGGCTGAACTGGAAAAAGATCACATCTGGTGAGCCAACCGCCTTGCGTCACGTTCTGGACTCATTGGTTTTTAACCGCACGTCAGAATGTTTTGATGTGGTATCGGCCATAACCATCTATAAAACAGCATTAAAAAACAATCCCGATATTGTTAATCATGCAAAAATTAAGCCCATCCTTTTTCTGATTCCTGTTTTGGATATGGCTGGTCAGGCCGGAAATTGAGATGTATAGGCTCTGGCAGCCGGTTTTTCCTTTGACAGTCCGTTTCATGGTCGAACATTCTATTCTAATGGCCACATCACACCCATTGCTGAAAACCTTATGTACAGGGCATGCGCCCATATGGCGGAACGGGCCTCTGTATCCCATGATTTGGGTATTAAGGATCCAAAATTGATTTTTCAATTGGTGTTTCGATTTTTTATCTATTTTCTTTGTAAAACAATGGACATTACTTCTTGGAAATCAGACCAGGAAACCGCTATAAAGGTGATCACTACCTATTACAAGGCTTGGAAATCCCAAACAATTATCCCTTTTGCTCCAGATGAATACATGTATTCTGTTTTCGGGGCACGCCGGATTATTCCAGAACTACAAGGGGACCGTGAAATCAGAGTACGAAAAACCATCACCCAGGGTATACTGGATCAAATCCAATATTTGTCATCCGATTGACATTCTTTATGCCAAGAGGCGTATCAAAAAGCGTTGATATTTTTTAATACCCAAGCCTTTGCAGAAAATGTTCAGGGTGCACTTGAAGGCGACATTCAAGCCTCTATTACTCAACAAACCGGGGATTTGTATGATGATTTTTGTCAAAAAATAAAACCAATTGGTGCTGGCCGAACGTTCGAGAAAGATTTCACAGAATAGCCTTTTTACACCCCTGAACAGCAAAAAATAAGTAATCCAGTGCAACGCCATCTGTTGATCAAAAAACAACTGGATCAAGCAGAAAAATCAATGGGGAAAATACTGAAAAATATCATTGATACCAGAAAAAAGAACTCCTTGCCATGGTCATGGATTGGATCTGTTTCATCCTTGCGCACCGTTCAAAGGCATTTTCTTGGGTTTTCCAATGCCGTTGGTTTATTGTATGGGCAGATGTACAAAAATCCAGAACAAAAAGATTCTGGAGCGATCATTGCCGATCAGGTGCGTCTCTATATGGTAAAACAGCGCATCAAGCAATTGCTGATTTTTTATCAAGAAATTGTTGATAAAATAAAAACATCAATAATCTCGATTAAAAAAACAAACAAAAAATATCAATATAAAATGGTTGATAAAAATCAAATGATTTTTTAAATTATTTTGCATATACTCTACGTAACAGATTTCTCATTGGATTAATAATGATGCGTTCCATTGTATTGGCATTGTTCAGCATAATGCCGTTTTCCTCTGTGGTTCCAGAAAACTCCCCACAGGTGATGTTGCCTTCGCCCTCCCACCATCCTCTTGTCATAGAGGAAGAGTATGACCGGGGCACCCATCGTTTTCCCGATCCCAATCCGGATCTGGTTGTATTTAAAGGCAATCAGTACACCCCTATGAAAGGCAATGGTCCAAAGCAAGGCTTTAAGACGTGGTCAGGAAAAATCGTTTTACCAGCCGTCTATGATGCGGCAGCGGACTTTAACAGATGGGGTATTGCCGAAGTCCAGATTAGAAAAAAAGACGTTCAAGACTATATTAAGGCTAAGCGCGTTACCCCCCTATCCCGCATCCCGTCCCGTATGGAATGACAATCCATTGGGTTGGTTCTATATCAATAAAAAAGGGGAAAAAATTGCCGATGCCTATGAAACAGATAACGGTCCAGACTATCCTACAAAACAGGGATATGTGCGCATTACAAAGAATGGAAAAGTTGGGGTCATGCATCTTTCCGGAAAAATCATTGTACCGCCCAAGTATACCGTGTGTTGGTTGCGATCTGGAAAAATGCCTTGGATTGTTGGGCATGGACAACAGGAAATGATAAAGCACGAGTATCCAGAGGCATTTGGTGGAATGTATGGCGTGCTTGATTCTAAAGGCAGGGAAATTGCCCCCGTTCATTTTTCCAAAATCGCGTTATTTTATATGGGCCCTAATCATGAGATTGTGGACGTGAAAAACAATCGGATTATCAATGTGAAAACACGTCAATCTTTTAAATATCCTGCATCAGATCAACAAAAGTTTATAGACTTAGAAAATGCAAAATATTTGATGGTGTTATACCGTGGTCAAAGGGCCTATGTATTATACCATAATGCCAAAAAAGAGTTGGCCGTACGCAAAGAGCCCCTTTATGATGATGGCTCTTTTTTGACTGCACCCATGGTTTCCGAGTATTTAATAGCAAGAGATCAATTGAAAAAACCAAAAGATGATTCTGATTGACTGCCTTGGGGTGATGGCGAAGAGCGCCCAGGAAACAACAGTGTCAATAATCCGTGAATGGTGGGGTTACCGGCGATCACATCCTCTTTTTCTCGCGAAGGGAAACGTTTATCGGGTGTATTGACCATGCCGCCCGCCTCTTTGACCAATAAACAGCCTGCTGCGATGTCATGAGTTTGGGTATCGTAATCAAAAAATCCCTCGTAACGCCCGCTGGCCACATAAGCCAAATCCAACGACGCCACACCCCACGATTGCACACCCACACCATGGGCGGCCAATGACTGCATCAAGGGGGCCATCAAAATGATGTTTTCTCCGATGGGTAACCGAGTCGAGACCAGGGCTTGGTTGCTTTTTGTCCGACCTGACACACGCAATCGTGTTTGATTCAAAAATGCACCACCACCACGATAGGCCCAAAATGTTTCGTAACGCAATGGATCATACACAACGGCAGCAACCAATTGGTTTGCCTCTTTTAGGGCCAAAGACATGGCAAAATGAGGCAAACCATGGGAAAAGTTACGTTTCCCATCCAGGGCATTGACAATCCAAACTGGTGCGTTTTGACCACCATACTCCATCAATCCAGATACAGGCATCCACAAATTGGCCGTGGGATATAATCGATGTAAAGCGTCGTGAAGCAGGGCTTCGGTTCGCTTAATCGCCACATCGACAAAGGTGCTGGCGCCTTCTCTTGATGCTTGTAAATTACCAATTTCTCCAAAATCTCGAATCAATCCTTTGGCAACTTTTTCCAAAAGAGACGACACCGCATTAATCACAGCTGGACGCATAAAACACACTGATCAAAGAACTGGTACCAGGATACGCCATTGTACGGTTTTTTCCAAACCCAAATCGGCATGTTGCTGATGATCTAAAAAACTTTTTTATCCAGTCTTAACAGAATTGAGACATTTTCCTGGAAAACATTTTTCAAAAAATCAATAAATATTGACAAAGAATCAAGGATTTTTCTATTCTATATGCATAAAAACCGCCCCTGCCCCCTTTGCTTTCGGCCCCAGGTCAGTTAGTCTATTAATCAAATATTCACGCATTTTTTTGATGTCTCTGTTTTCCAAAAATAGATTAGCTGTATTTTCCGCGTTATTCATGATCACGGGGATGCAGATCAATGGTACGTCGTCATCCCTTGATAATCCAGAGTACGCCTTTACGGGGGGCAACGTGACGAATCAGGATCAAAACATAGAGGTGCGTGGTAATTTTCGTATCGAAAAACAATCCATTTTAGACCGCATTCCATTGAAATTGGACGGGAATTATACGCAAAACGATATGGAAAATATAACAAAAGAACTGGTGGCGACTGGTTTTTTTCAATATGTTTCCGTCACCATGTCTGGTACAAAACTGGTCATTAGCGTATCAGAAAATCCATCCATCAGCAGCATTGTGTTCGAGGGCAATACAGCAGTGTCTGACCAAGAGCTGAATAAAATGATGTCCATACGACCAAGACAAGTGCTGTCCATGGCCGAGATTCGAACGACAGAACACATGATTCGTGAGGTCTATAAATTAAAGGGCATGTATGCCGTATCTGTGGTCACCCAAGTGGTCAAAGAGAGCAGTAATCGTGTGATTGTGATTTTTAAGATCAAAGAAGGGCAAAAGGCAGCCATCACCAAGGTTGTATTCAAAGGAAACCGCAAAATATCCGGATCATCGCTGTATTCCGTCATCAGCAGCAAGGAAAAACGCTGGTATTACGTTTTTGGTGATTCGGATGCGACTTACAGCACGGAAAAAGTACAGAAAGATCAGGAAGCCTTGCGTAATTATTATCGCAGACAAGGGTACATCGATGCTGTTGTATCGGATGTCTATGCGGAACTTGCCCCCAATCAAACGGACTTTATTCTGACGTTTTGTATCCAGGAAGGCATCCGATATACGTTTGGTACCACCTCTGTACGCTCTGAAAAGCCGGATGAGGTACCGGTCAGTTGTTTGGACCAAGATTTTTCATGGAAAAAGGGGCAATGGTTTGATCAGATGAGCATAGAGGGCAAGGCTAAACAAATGACTGCGCAGTTGAACAAAAAAGGGATACCCTTTTTTGAAGTCGTTACCGAAAACACAGTGCGCGGCAAATGCATCGATGTTCAGTTTGTCGTGCGCCCCATTCCTCCAGCTTATGTGGGGGAAATCACGATTCAAGGTAATATGAAAACCGATGATGAGGTGATTCGTCGAGAACTCACCATCAAAGATGGCGACCCCATTACCCCTCTGGCTTTGAAGGCTTCTGAAAATCGGGTCATGCGTTTGGGATTTTTTGACACCTTGGAAATCACGTCTTCACCCAATGAGCGAAATGATCGAAAAGATTTGCTTGTGAATGTCAAAGAGGTTAAATCCACAGGAGAAATGGGGATATCTGGTGGTTACGACACACAAAACGGACTGGTAGCCAGAGTTAATTTGGGTGAAAGAAACTTTATGGGGCGTGGGCAAGCCTTGGGATTGTCGGGTATGATATCCCAACGCCAAAAAAGCGCTGTTTTGTCTTTGCAAACCCCCTATTTTATGGGCCGGCAACTGACGGTTGGTGGAGACATCAACATCAACAGCATCAAAGGCTATACCAAAAAAAGTTTTCAAAAAGAGGGCAGTTACGAACAAAGCAGTTACGGTGGAAGCATTAATGCGAGCTATAACCTTAGTGGTGGATTAATCCAAAAGTGGACCTATAGCCCCAATGTTCAAACCATAAAATTTCTCAGCAGTCAACGCTCTTATTATTTGTACAACAACATCAAAAATCACAACACGCGACTGATTTCCACGGTTGGACATCAGCTGAGTTATAACAAGAATTTTTATGACGCATCCGTCTTAAAATCAGGTTATTTGGTATCCACGACCAACCGATTTACGGGATTGGGTGGCAGTGTGCACTTTTTGACCAACGGCATAGACAATGTGTTTTTTTACAACATCGACCAAGATGGCGACTATCGCATTCGTTTGGGAGGACGATATCAAATCATGAGCAAACTGGGCTATGTTCGATTTTCAGACCAATTTAATTTGGGTGGATTTGCCTTTCCTGGTTTCTCTGATTCGGGTATAGGCCCCAGGTGTAAAATCAGCGGAGATGCTTTGGGTGGACAGCAAATGTACGTTTTGTCAGCAAAATTAGATTTCCCCATCGTAAAAACATCCAATGATTTTACCCTAAAGGGTTGTTTTCATGCCCACTATGGTTCGTTGTGGAATACCATTTTTAAAGAAGAAGAAGGCCATCCTATCAATGGTTTAAAGTTCTCTAATCGT
>Ga0194118_10003048_pt1 | contig 20066 bp, 18 predicted proteins | sample TA2MahsurfametaG_2_FD_148662 | JGI IMG/M metagenome (GOLD analysis project Ga0194118, IMG submission 148662) | Freshwater microbial communities from Lake Tanganyika, Tanzania - TA2015013 Mahale N5 surface | ecosystem: Environmental > Aquatic > Freshwater > Lake | place: Tanzania: Lake...
ACTATGCGTCGTGAAGGTTTCGAATTTGCTATCTCTAAACCAAGAGTTATTTTTAAAGAAAATGAAGGGCAAAAGCTCGAACCTTTTGAAATGGCTCATATTGAAGTTAAAGAAGAATTTTCAGGTGGAATCATCGAGGAACTTTCAAAAAGAAAGGGAGACCTTGTTCTTCTTGAGACAAACGAACATGGAATCACTACACTGCAGTTCCGTATTCCTACTCGCGGTTTGATGGGATTCCGCAACGAATTCCTTACAAGAACCAAAGGTGAAGGGATTTTAACTTCAATGTTCGAAAGCTATCTACCTTTTAAAGGAGAAATCCCAGCCCGTCCAAACGGTGCTATGATTTCTAGCGCAACCGGCAAATGCACAGGCTACTCTCTTTTCAATCTTCAAGATAGAGGAGTTTTGTTTGTTGGGCCTACAGATGATGTTTATGAAGGGATGATCGTTGGAGAGCATAGCAGAGACAACGACCTAGTAGTCAACGTTACTAAGGAAAAACAACTAACTAACGTTAGATCTTCAGGAAACGATGAAAACATCGTTCTTACCCCTGCAAGACGTTTCTCCCTAGAACAAGCTATCGACTTTATCGAAGCTGATGAACTGATTGAAATCACACCGAAATCAATCCGTATCCGTAAGCGCGAACTTAAAGAAGTTGATCGCAAGAGAAAGCGTGTTTAAAAACACCTGGCTACATGAAAAAAGCAAAAAAGCCTTTTCCTATGGAAAAGGCTTTTTCTTTGGGTTAGATAAAGGTCTATTTGTTTGCTAGACTCCATCTTTTTTTAGCAGCTTTTGCCTTTTCTTCTTCAGCCTTTACAACTTCTATTATCTGGGCATAAACATCGGGATCATTTTTTTGAAATTTTTCCATTACACGCTTGAGATGGTCAATTTTCCTTGCTTTTATCTGGTGAGAGAAAGTCAATGCGATTTCTAGACCTTCTCTATTTTTTCTTTCTTTAGTGAGCTCGTCTGCAAGAGCTTGAAGCTTTTCTGTCATGCTCGTTTGGCGCTTTAAAAGATCTTCTTGTTCTTGCTGCATCCTTAACTCAAATTCTTCTTCTCTTTTATGGAGCTCTTCTTCTTTTTGCTGCGTCTTGATGAAATCAGCTAAAGTTCCTGAAAAACGCATTTGGACTTGAGATAGCTGATCTCTTTCCTTAGAAAGGGCGACAATTTGAGATTCTTGCTCTCTATTCAGTTTTGCGTGCTCATTATTGGCATCTTCTAAATCTTTGATTAATAAAGATTGCTTGTCTATTTGATCTGCTTGTGTTTGATTGAGATTTCTTTGGAGGTTTAGATTTCGCTCAAAATCGCTATTTGCTGACTGTAGGTGTTGGATCTGATTTGCTTGCTGCTGATTGAGTCTTTCGTGATCTTCATTTGCCGATGTCATTAAATCGATTTGCGTTCTTTGCTCTTCTAACTGCTCTTCCATTCGCGTATTTAGCTCTTTATAGTTATCATTTTCTGCTGCAAATACCGCAATTTGCTCACCAAGAGATAATAGAGTTGAGCAATACATGCTAATTCCCATAGCCTTGGCCCCTTCTATTACAAGAGCTATACCTGCACCTATAAAAAAAGGTGAATAATTGATAACGGTTCCAAAAATAATCGAAGCTATACCAGCTATAATGACTAAACCATCTGTTATCTCTGAGACCAACAAACAAATCTGATAACAAGACCAAGGTTTTGGTCCAGCTTGCTCTGCATCGGAACTTTCCAATCTTTGAGAATTTTGCATCTCTATATCATTACCTATCCCTACCGCGCCTACTGCAACGGCTGTTCCTATCACGCTCATAGCTACCTTCTTGTTGACTTCTGTCTTAATCTCGTGTTAATATAAAAATATATTATTACTATGAAAAATTTTAAGTCAAGATTTGGTAAAGAAACTGTTGGGGAGATGTTCAACAAAATTGCCCCAAACTACGATGTACTCAATCGCATTTTTTCTTTTGGCATCGATCTCTATTGGAGAAAAAAAATGGCCAAAATGATGACTCCCCCCTCTGAATACTTAGACATAGCCTGTGGTACTGGAGATCAAATTTTAGCTGTTTATAAACGGCATCATCCAACGCTAGCTAAAATTGTTGGGGTTGATATCGCTGAAAATATGCTTGGATTTGCGAAAACAAAAGTGCCTAAAGAGGTGATTTTGATGCATGAAAATGCATTGAATCTTCCATTTTCCTCATCAAGTTTTGATGCAATTACCATTTCTTTTGGTATTAGAAATCTTCCAGATCTTTCTATTGCTCTTCAGGAAATGAAACGGGTGCTAAAGCCAGGCGGAAAACTCTACATACTTGAATTTTCTCTACCTAAAAATACCTTAATTCGAGCTTTTCATTTGTTTTATCTGCGTCATGTAATCCCTGTTTTAGGAAGGTGGTTATCAAAAGATCAAAAAGCATATCGATATCTTAATGAAACAATCGAAGAGTTTCCTTACGGTAAGGCTTTATGTGATCTTCTAAAAGAAGAGGGTTTTGTGTTGCCTCACTATGTTCCTTTGACGTTTGGTATAGCTAATGTCTACATATCCTCAACTGTATTGGTATAATCCTGAAGATGATTTTTTTCTTTTTGCAAAAGGATCATCTCAAGAATCGAGCTGGAAAATTTCTTTCAGAGATTTTTTAGATAAAGAACGCAAGACTTCTCTTTGGGATCCATTTCCTAAGAATTACAGTTTTTTTCCAGCTGAAATCTCAACTACAAAAATGGATATGCCTATTTTGCAAGATAACTATGCAATACAGATGCACAATCCTGAATATAGTTTATGGGAAAATCATGTAAATTCGGCACTTGATTGCATAGATCAGAATCTTTTACAAAAAGTAGTTCTTGCTCGGATGACAAAAGCTCATGGGAGCTATTATTTTGGTAAAGCTCCAGAAAAAGGGATTTCTTTTGCCCTACTTTGGGATGATGACCACATTTTTCTTGGAACAACTCCAGAGACGCTTTTTAAGCGCAAAGGCTCAATTCTTTTTACTGAAGCTGTCGCTGGAACAAGAAGTATTTATGCCAAGCCTGAAGAGCTTTTAGAAAGTAAAAAAGATCTCCATGAATTTCTATTTGTAAGGGATACCATAGTAGAAAAGCTAAGATCGGTGTCTAAGAGAATCATTTTCGATGAAAAACCTAAAATCAAAAAGACTGCTACTTTACAACATTTATGGTCTTCAATCGAAGTACATCTTTTAGATAATATCTCCGATGAAATTTTACTAGATCTTCTTCACCCAACTCCTGCAGTAGCAGGTGTGCCCGAAATTGCTGCGAAAAACTTTATTTATGAAAAAGAATCTTTTGACCGAGGACTTTACGCAGCCCCTATTGGCATTAGTCTAGGCGATTTTTCTCATTATATTGTAGCCATTCGCAGTGCCTTAATTAAAGAAAAAAAGGTGCATCTTTTTGCAGGAACTGGTATCGTGGCGCTCTCGCATTCGGAATTAGAGTGGGAAGAGCTTAATGGTAAAATCAACAGATCTTTGCAATGAAGAATGGTCACATGCTCTAATTAAAGAACTTGTGCATCAAGAAATCCGAGACTATTTTATCGCGATTGGTTCTCGATCAACTCCTCTTATTCTTGCCGCAGAAAGAAATCCTCTAACTAGAACGCACATCCATTTTGATGAAAGAGGACTTGCGTTTGCTGCTTTAGGATTCGCTAGAGCAAAAAAAAAGCCTGCTGCAATAATTGTTACTTCCGGTACTGCAGTAGCTAATCTTTATCCTGCAATCGTAGAAGCGTGCATGGATGAAGTCCCTCTCTTGATCTTAGCGGCGGATCGCCCTTTTGAACTTTTGCAAGTAGGAAGTGAGCAGGCCATTGATCAGATCAAAATGTTTGGCTCGTATCTTAAGGGAGAATGGATTTTACCAGCTCCTAGTTCTGATGTTCCTATTGATTTTGTAAGAAGTATTGCAGCAAAAGCCTCGCATCAAACGCTTTTACCAAGACCTGGCCCTGTGATGATCAACTGCATGTACAAAAAACCTCTCTCTCTTGATCAGCCTTATACACCCCCTACCACGCTAGCACCACAAACCACCTATCTTCCTACCAGTCAAGAACCTTCAGATTCATCTTTAAAATTACTAGCCGATCTATTCTCACAGCACGAAAAAGGGATGATTATCGCGGGTAAGCTAGATGAAGGTGATCAGCTAGAAGAAATTTTTACCCTTTCATTAAAGCTTCAGTGGCCTATTTTTGCAGATCCTACTTCGAATCTACGCAATATTGGAAGATCAAGCTCTTCAATTCCTTATTTCAATTCCATCTTAAAAAATACCGACGCTAAGAAAACTTTGCAGCCTACAATAGTTTTGCACGTAGGAGATAAATACGTTTCCACACATTTGCAAGAATGGATTGCAAGTGTTCCTGTTAAAGCTTATGTCCATGTTTCTTCCCATAAAACTGTCGATCCTTACCACCAGGTTTCTCATCGTTTAGAGTGCAGTCCCTCTTTATTTGCTAAAAGGATTTTGCCTAATTTAAAAGGGATGCCTCCTAGCTTATGGCTTGGCATGTGGAAAGAACATTCTCTTAGAGCTGAAGAGTACGTGAATGACTTCTTTGAAGAGACCGAAAAATTGCAAGAACCTATTTTGCTCCATTTGCTAGGCAATTTAGCACGATCTGATATGCATTTTTTCTTTGGAACTTCTTTACCAATACGTTATGCAGATGGATACTTTTATCCTAGAGATAGCGCTGGAAGGGTCTTTGCTACAAGAGGTGCATCAGGGATCGATGGAAACATAGCGCAAGCTATTGGTATTACAAAAGCATTAGATGTTCCAATGATCTGTGTAATAGGAGATCAGACTTTTTTGCACGATGTCAACTCTCTTGCTATGCTCACAAATAGCTCGCTCTCCTTTACCCTTGTAGTCCTCAATAACTTCGGCAGCGGCATTTTTTCATTTTTGCCTATTTCTAAACAAAAAGATGTCTTTGAAAAGTGTTTCACTGCTCCTCACAGTTTTGAAGTTTCCCACTTTGCTAAAGCCTTTTCTATCGAATACGCTAAAGTAGAAACACCTCATGAGTTCACAGAAATTATGAAAAATGCGCGCACAAGAAAAAGCCCCCTCATTTTAGAATTTTTCTCTGATGTGGAAAAAAATCATGAGTACCTTTTATCTATCGACACCTATTTGAGTAAAGAGCTAAAAACAAAATCTTCTTTAAGAACATTCTATCGCGATCTGCTCAAATGAAGCTCGTGTTTCTACACGGATTTTTAGGCCATGATTCGGACTGGGACGAAGTGATCAAAAATCTTTCTAGTCATCATGAATGCCGATTTTCACCAAAAAAAACAAACGATGTGCTTATCGGATATTCGATGGGTGGGCGCATTGCTATGCAAATAGAGTCTAAAAAACTCATTTTGATCGGATCTCACCCCGGTTTAGTATTAGACGCAGAGCGGCAGGAAAGAATGCGTTTCGAAAATCACTGGCTTAGCTTTCTTGAGCAAAATTCAGTAGAGGCATTTTTAAACAAATGGTACGAGCAGCCTTTATTTAAGGGTCTATCGATTCCTAAGATCCGCTTTTCTCTTACTAAAGAAGACATCAGAGAATCCTTTTTAAAGCACAGCATTCTAAAACAGCCTTCGATGTGGGATCGCCTCCCCTCTTCTTTTTTGTACATTGCTGGAGCGAATGATCAAAAATACTCTTTGATCGCAAAAAAATTAGCCTTATTATATCCGAACGCTAAAGTTGCCTTTGTAGAAGGGGCTTCTCACGCTGTTCACATAGAAAAACCTAAAATAGTAGCCCATCTTATCGAGGAGTTCATATGCTGACAAAACAAGCCATCTTGTGGCAACAAACAGAGCATCTATTTGAAGATATCCTTTATGAAAAAGCGGAAGGAATCGCAAAAATCACCATCAATAGACCAGAAGTTCACAATGCTTTTCGCCCTAAGACTGTAAAGGAAATGTCTTTTGCCTTAGAAGATGCACGCCAAGACACAGAAATCGGGGTGATTATTTTGACAGGTGCTGGCAATAAAGCCTTTTGTTCTGGAGGCGACCAAAAAGTACGAAAGCAGGCAGGATATGCTGATCTCGACGGAACAGAAAGCTTAAATGTGCTAGATTTTCAAAGACAAATCCGTACTTGTCCTAAACCTGTTGTTGCTATGGTTGCAGGTTACGCTATCGGAGGAGGCCATGTGCTGCATGTCATCTGCGATTTAACCATTGCTGCTGAAAACGCTATATTTGGACAAGTAGGTCCTAGAGTTGGCTCTTTTGACGGTGGACTTGGATCTAGCTATCTAGCAAGAATCGTTGGACAGAAAAAAGCTCGCGAGATCTGGTATCTATGTAGACAATATAGTGCAAAAGAAGCTCTAGACATGGGGCTTATCAACACTGTAGTCCCTCTAGAAGAGCTTGAAGAAACTACAATTTCCTGGTGTAGACAAATTCTTAAACACTCTCCTTTAGCACTTAGATGTCTCAAATCCGCTCTTAACGCAGATTGCGATGGGGAGATGGGATTACAAGAACTTGCTGGTAATGCGACACTTCTTTACTACATGTCTGAAGAAGCGAAGAAGGGTCATCAAGCTTATTTAGAAAAAAGAGCGCCAGATTTTTCTCAGTTCCCTAAAAGGGCCTAACGATTTTTTAGTTGATCAAGGCAAGTGCTTATATACTCTTGCCTTTTCTTTTCAGCTCACACCGTTGGGGTTAGATAGAACCGATTTTAAAGATAAGCGTCTTTGCTCTTTTTCATAACTATCGATTCTTTCTATGAGCATTTGTCTATCTCTTGAAGGAAAAAGCTTATTTCTAAATTCAAGAAGGCTTTGAGGAAACTGTACTTCTTTAGCTTCTGGATATGCTCTTAAAACGAATCGGCAAACTTGCTTTAATTCTTTTCTACTGACTACATCTCCATACATTCTAAAAGCCCATCCTAATATTCTCACATAATCTTTTGAAGCTAGATAATGACCGATAAGACCGTTCAAAAGAGGATCTAATGTGATTGAACTTCCAAAATCTATGATACAAACACTGCCATCTTCTTTGATCATTACATTGTTTCTTTTGTAGCCAATGTCTCGATGGTAAATCCCTTTTTTATGCAAAGTTGCGATATGCTTTAAGAGTGTATTTTTGATGAGTAACACTTCTTCGCGGCTCAAATCTGCTTTGGCAATTTCAGGAACGTACTCCATACAAAAGGCATCAAATCCGACCCTGCCTATTACTTTAGGAGCGATATTGAGCTCTTGTATTGAGTGAAGAATGCGATATTCATGCACAAGCTTCCAGATGGTTTTGACCCTTTTTTTCCATGAAGCCTTCCCTTTGACAAACTGCTTTACGATGATTTTTGTACCATCTTTTTGCGTTAAAGGATAGACAATGCAAGTGGCGTGTGTTCGAAGTAAAGATACAGGCTTTAACTCTATTTTCAAATCTTTGGCCTTATAGAAAACTACAAATTCGTAGCAAGTAAGAACAAAAAAATAGAGAGCGAAAACAAAAAAAAGCGCTATGATGGTTTTACATATAAAACGGACTAGATGAGAAATTTTATTAAAGACTCTCAAGTGCTTCTTTTTTAGAAAACATGTATTATAGCTGGAGTTATCGAGATTCATAGGAGCTGAGTATGCAAAAAACAAGAGTTCTACGCAATCAGATCTGGTGGATCACCATGCGTCCTAAAACACTTTTGGTCTCTATTTGTCCTGTTTTGATAGGAGCTTTTTTATCCTTTCATCACCCTTCATTTTCCTACCTTACTTTTTGTATTACTCTCTTGACAGCCCTTTTGATCCAAATCGGCACAAATTTTACTAACGATTATTACGATGTCAAAAAAGGGGTAGATAGCGACACACGAATAGGACCTAAAAGAGGGCTTCATCTTGGAATGATTTCCATGAAGCAAATGAAACAAGCTTCGATCAATGTATTTGCCTTAGCCTTTATCTTCTCTATGTACTTAAGCTATGTGGGAGGAATGGTCATTTTTCTTTTTTCCCTGCTTGCCCCGGTTTTAGGGGTAGGATATACCAAAGGGCGATTTGCTTTAGCCTACATAGGGGCTGCCGATCCTATTGTTTTTCTATTTTTTGGACCTGTGGGTGTTTGGCTTACCTATTATTTGCAAACTGGCTTATTTTCTTTATTGCCCTTCATTGCTGGAATAGCGCCAGGACTGCTATCAACAGCAATTTTAGCAATAGCTAATTTTCGAGATCAGGAAGAGGATAAAAAAAACGGCAAAATGACAATAGCAGCACGTTTTGGAAAAAAAGCAGCTCTTTTTGAATACTATGCATTACTTTTCATGACCCCTATCGTTCCTATTATTGTTACATGTATGGCTCCTTTGCATACCTACACTCTTATTGCTGTAATGATCGTTTTTCCTATTGCTAAGGTAATCTTGTCCCCTGATTTGCCAAAAACAGCTGCTCTTTTATCGATCTATACTCTTCTTTTTTGCCTAGGTTGGTCTTTATGAAAATCCGCTCTTTCAAAATTTATGCCTTTAGTCTTCCTTTATTTAATGAAGAAGTTCGTAATGGATTTCTTATAGAACTTAAAAATGATCAAGGAGCCACTAGTTACGGAGAAGTATCTCCTTTGCCAGGACGCTCTATAGAAACAAGACAAGAAGCGCTCTTTGCCCTTTTTAAACTTCAAGAGCAGTTTATCCAGGGACAATTTAGCCCCTTTGCTTTGCCGGCTTCTGTTGCTTTTGGAATGGAGTCTGCTCTTCTTTCCTTAAAAGCTCCTATCGAGTATCCCCTAGTTTGCAACTACACAGCACTGAGTTTTGGCAAATGGGAAGAAACTTCCGCTAAACAAGTAAAGATCAAAGTTTCACACCTCAGTTTTGAAGATACTGTAACTGTTTGTAATCAATATCTAAAACAAGGCAAAAGGCTTATTCTCGATTTCAATAAAAGCTGGTCTAAAGAAGCTATCCTCAAATTAAGAAAGGAGTTTGGCAAAGAAGATTTCGATGGACTAGAAGATCCTACTAATGTTTTAGAAGACATTGAAGAGCTCTATGAAGCCACAGGATTTGCCTTTCACGTCGATGAACTATTTTCAACTACGTTTATCCCTAAAGGTGTTTCAGCTATTGTGATTAAGCCCTCATTAACAGGAAATATAGCAGTTATACAAGCAATCAAAAGCAAAAAAATCCCCATCCGTCTTTCTAGTGCCTTTGAAAGTGAAGTGGGGCTGATGCACATCATACGCCTTTCAAAGCTTCTTGATATTCAATCTCCTCTAGGAATAGATACATCCAAAATATTCAAAAAACATTTGATCCATAGCCCTTTTGTCTATCGAGATGATGAAATTCATATCGATTGTGATTTATACAACAAGATGCCTATCGATAGGAGCTGTCTACAGTCATGTCAACCTTCATTGACTTAAATGGAAGAGATTTTCAAAAAAAAATCGAAACTTGTTCTTTTAAAGAAACGATTCTTCAAGTTGATGATAGTGTAGAGACGATTGTAAAAATTTTATCATCACTAAAAAAAGATCTTCCGTTATGTCTTTTACCAAAAACGTTTCCTGCTCAAAAGAAGATCGAAATCGAAAAAAGGCTTCTTAATTTTAATTTAGAGAAAGCGAGCCTTCTTTTTTTGACCTCAGGCACAACTCATGAACCAAAAATTGTTCAACTCTCAAAACAGGCTCTGTTTTTTAGTGCCTTAAACGGTCATGATGATTTTAATCTTAAAAGCTCTGACTGCTATGGTTTGAACTTACCTTTTCATCATATTGCAGGTGTCATGGTACTTCTTCGGGCATACGTTAGTAATGCTTTACTTAGCTATGATACCAACTTAGCAACGCATCTATCGTTAGTGTCAACACAACTAGTGCGCAATTTACCTAAACCAGGAACAAAAGTACTTCTTGGAGGAGGTCCTATTCCGCTAGCACTTTGCCAAAAGGCCTCTGAACACGGTGTAGAACTATTTACTACTTACGGGATGACTGAAACTGCTTCACAAGTAACTGTGCACCATTTTTCCATCGATGACCGCCAACTTCTTTTAGGTCACCCTCTAAAAGGAAGAGAATTAAAAATTGATGCAAGTGGAGAAATACTGGTCAAAGGCAAAACCCTATTTTGTGGCTATCTCGGAGAAAAAAGAGAGCAAGAGGATTGGTTTTACACCAAAGATATTGGTAGGTATACAGAAAAAGGTTTAGAAGTTTTGGGTAGGAAAGATCGCATGTTTATCAGCGGAGGTGAAAATATCTACCCGGAAGAAATTGAAAAAGCCTTTCTTGAGCACCCATCGATTTTCGCAGCTCTTGTAAAAGGGATCGAAGATCAAGAGCTCGGAAGAAAGTGTATTGCCTATTATGCAGCTCAAGATGAACTATGCCCTCACAGTTTAAAAGAGTTTTTACGTCAAAGGCTTCCTTCTTACAAAATACCAAAAGAATTGATCTTTTCCATAACTTCTTCTGGCAAGGGAATGGTAAGCCTTGTTTGACGATCTATACAAACCTGAGTGATATCTACTTCTCCGACATACTCATGCTTTTCATCTTTGATGACACCTTTCCACGTAAGACTTTTTTCTTTCGTCTGCTCAACTTTGAGGTGCACAAAGATCGTATCATTTACTCTTAAGGGCTTTTTGTAGATGCTTTTTACCATTACTATAGGTAGAGCGTACTCTTTTTGCAAAAGCTCTTGGATAGAAAAGGCTTCCTCAATTGCTTCAACGACAAAGTCTTGCTGCGCTGTAAAATAGAGAAACCCCGTAGCATCTGTATCTTTCAAGCGAACGGTCCTTTCGTATACCATATTCTTGTCCCTTTAGGTATTTGTTAAATAAATTTTACGTAAAAAAATGGTTTTGTAAAGTCTTCTTTTACCATTTTCTCTTGAAAAATCAGGGAAAAAAAATACCCCCTCCCCCCTCTTCATACCATTGTAAAAAAGGGCCGACTCCTCTATACTCTGGTACTTTCATTGAGGCAAAAATAGGTAGTATGCGAGCAAAAAAGTCTTCTACTCTTAGAAAGAAAGTTGATCCTATAGACTTTTCTTTCGACCCTCTTCTATTTGATAGTGAAAATTTTAATCACTCCGCTTTTTTGCAAAAGCAAGGGGAAGACTCCTTGCTGCAAGGAGATACCAAAGGATTAAAATATTTTGATCTAGCTGCGAATCTGGACCAAAACAATCCTCAATTATTTTATGAACAAGGTCTTTGCTTAACGAATTATGGCCGTGAACATAAAAAGAAAAAATACCTTCTACTTGCTAATAAAAAATTTAAGCTGGCTACTTCGCTTCAACCTGAATTCTTCCTCGCATGGCAAGCTTGGGGAAACACCTTATTTACACTTGGCAATCTGTTTTCTGAAACCCACTTTTACGAAGAAGCAAAGAAAAAATTAGAAACAGCAAGCAATTTGAGCTCTAACTCTCTCCTTAATTATCAATTAGCTCAAGTCTTTAGAAAACTTGCCGAAAAAAGTGGTGAAGTCTCTGATTTACAAGAAGCTTTACATCACTTCAAAATCGCTACAACGACAACTGAAGCAATCAGCAGCGAACTTTGGCTTGATTACGGCAGCACCTGTTTTACTTTAGGTCTTCAACTCAACGACTCTAGACTGCTGCTCCAATCGATTTCGTTTTTCAAAGAAGGTTTAAGACAAAATGAATCTTTTGCTCCTCTTTGGACTGAACTTGCCAAGGCTCTTTCTTATCTTTATGAGCTCACTCACGATGAAGATCATTTTTGCCAGGCAAATGAATGTTTTATGAACAGTGTCAAATTACAGAGCCAAAATAGCGATATTTGGGCAGCTTGGGCGCTATTTCTTAAAAATTCAGGACAGCGTTTACACGATATTAAAAGGCTTCGTTCTTCTATCGAAAAGTGTCAAAGAGCTCTTCTCTGTAGTAGAAAAAATATTTCAGCCACTATTGTGTGGATTGAAAGTCTTGCTTATTTAGGTTTAGAGCTCGAGCAGCTTGATTTGATCTATGAAGCAAGCAATAAAGCTCTTGAAGCAACAGAAAAATTTGGTTCTACTCCAAAGCTTTGCAAAGCCTCAGGCATTACCCTTTTTGCTCTTGGAAAATATTACAACGATCTCGATTACTACTATCAAGCTATTGAAAAATTCCAAGAAGGTGTTTCCATCGATCGTACTTGCCACGATCTTTGGTACCACTTAGGCCATACTTACAGCGTAGCGGCAGAGCTTGAATCAGATATGGAATGCTACGAAAGAGCCGCAAGGTTCTTTGCTAAAGCAATCCATTTGCATGCTAAAGATTCTTATTACTTTGAGTATGCATGCGCTGTTGCCAAAATAGGAGCGCAAAGACAAGATCAAAAGACTTTGGAAATAGCTATTGTCCATTTTGAACAAGCCTTCTCTCTTCAAAATAATCCTATGTCTGTTGAGACGAACTTTCTTTATCAATATGCTCTTGCCTTAGATTTAATGGGCGATCTGATAGGTGAAGAATCGTACTATGAAAAATCCATAGAAATTCTTTCTAAAATTCTTTTAGTAGAGCCAGATTATCCAGATATCCATTTCCGTATTGGTGTGATTTATACGCACTTAGGAGAAATGACGCAGATGCAAGAGCCATTTTTTAGAGCTATTCAGCACTACAAATTAGGCTATCAGCATGACGAGGAAAATGAAAATATTTTCCTTGAATGGGGTCTTGCGCTAATGAATCTTGCCGAATTTGCAGAAGATGAAGAAGAAAAAAGGGTTGTATATGAAGAAGCTGAATTCAAACTCATGCAATCAGCAAAATTAGGCAACGCGCCAGCTTACTATCACCTAGCTTGCCTATTTTCTTTACAAAATCAATTTGAAAAATCGTTTTTCTTTCTTAAAAAAGCGGCTATGTTCGATGGAATGCCTCCTTTAGATGATGTATTAGAAGATTTATGGTTAGAAGGGCTTCGCTCCACAGAGCGTTTTCGCACATTTCTTACCCATTTTGAAAGGCCAGAAGCCGAAAAATAAACACTAATTTTTGGCAAAAAATCGATATTTTTGATTCTTCTATTTCATAGATGCGCATCAACGGAAAAATAGCTTTACTGTAGATGCGCCTTTTTTGTACCATGATTGGAATTATTACAACAGGTACCCATGGATAGAAGATCTCTAGCTTTTGTATTTACGCTAACTATCACGCTATTTTTCATTCACAATTATATTTTCAGCCCTACACCTCAGCAAATGCCTGTGAAGGAAATTGTGGCAGAAGCTTCCTCCTCTGTCGTATCAACTTCTTTGCCGGCTCAAGCGCAAAAAAATTCTGAATCCTATTATGTGCTTGAAAATGGCTATCAGCAGCTTGTTTTCTCTACAAGAGGCGCAGCTCTTGCTGAAATCAACTTAGTTCTCAATTCAGAAGAAAATCCTGATAGCATCGTAAAACCTATCGGCTTTGACAAAGATATTTTACAAGATCACCCTGAAAACGCTTTATTCCCTAACTATCCCTACTTTGTTGTCGATGAAAATGGAAAAGTGATCAAAAAAGAGCCGACCAAGGGTGGCTATATGCCATTATTGAGAAGAAATCTTCGTTCTGAAAATGGATCTACTACTTCCATCGTACCTGCAAAGCATTATGCGTTAAACGTGATTTCTGAAGACAAAAATGGAAGTGAGATGATTTTTCAGATGAAGAAGATGACCAAAAATTCTATTGAATTTGAGTCTGTCTCTTCACAAAGAAAAATCACAAAGATTTTTTCTTTTCCTCAAGAAAATGCTCCTTATACTGTGAATCTCGAAATCAAAGTGGAAGGAGACAGCTCAAATCTTTGGGTGACATCAGGTATTACAGAAGTGGAATTGATCTCAGGAAGTTACTCTCCTTTACTTCAATACCTCTTTTCTCAAGGGCAAAAACTTAAAACAGAGAAAATCAGCCTTCCTAAAGATTCTGTCACATACGGATCTTCAATTCCTCTTTGGATATCAGCATCAAATGGTTTTTTTGGAACAATCATTGATCCTATCCAAGACAAAATGGCAGGTTTTCAGGCAATCCAAGTTCCGGGTGCTGACATACCGACTCGCCTTAGTTTGATCGATGCCAAATATGACCAATATCCTGCAAAGAACTACCCTGGCTATGAAATGCTTTTGCCTTACAAAAAAGGCTCAAAAGGGATGAATTTGCGCTTTTATGCAGGGCCTTATGACGATGTATTATTAAAACAAGTTGATACAGCTCTTAGCTCAACAAGCCTTGGAGGAAATCCTCAATTTTCTTCTGCGATCACCTACCACGGCTGGTTTTCTTTTATCTCAGAGCCATTTGCAAAGTTTCTTTTCGTATTGATTCAATTCTTTTATAAGATTACAAGTTCTTGGGGTATTGCGATCATTCTTTTGACACTTGTGTTAAGAATCATGCTGTATCCTCTCAATGCGTGGTCTTTTAAATCGATGTACAGAATGCAAATGATCTCTCCAAAGGTCACTTTGATTCAAAATAAACACAAAAAAGATCCTAAGAAAGCGCAATTAGAGATCATGCAGCTTTACAAGGATGAGAAGGTCAATCCGTTTTCTGGGTGCTTCCCTATCCTTATACAGATGCCTTTCTTGATTGGAATGTTTGATTTGTTGAAATCAGCTTTTCCTCTAAGAGGCGCAAGTTTTATTCCAGGGTGGATTACAAATCTTTCTGCTCCTGATGTTTTGTTCTCATGGAACTATCCGATCATTTTCTTCGGAACTGATTTTCACTTACTTCCTTTTTTACTTGGACTTTCTATGTTCATTCAGCAAAAGTTCAACCAAATGTCTCAAGCAAATAAAGGGCCAGTGACAGAACAGCAAAAACAGCAGCAAAGCATGGGCAATGTTATGACAATAGTATTTACTGTTATGTTCTACCATTTCCCTTCAGGGCTAAACATTTATTGGCTTTTTTCTACACTCTTCGGTATTTTACAACAGTGGTATATGACCTATAGGTGGCAGCGTGCAGGCATGGGAAGAGTACGTCCTTAGTCTTGAAAAAACTTTTGGGAAGAAGGCAATAGACGAGTGGGTGCGCACATTAAACGTGTTAAAGTTTGATGCGTGCAACCTCTATCTCGAAGCAAGCGATGCATTTCACGCAAGCTGGGTAGAAGAACACCTTCTACCTAGCGCTAAAAAACGCTTATATAACAATAACGGCCATGAAATCAAGATCCACCTTAAGGTCCGAGGAGAGCTTGAAAAAACTACCCAAGTAGAACCTCCCCCTACAGAATCCACTTTTCAATACACCTCCGATCCTCTCCATTTACACTGCACATATGAGCAGTATGTAGCGGGCTCAAAAAATCATATCCCTTTCCATGTCTTGTGCAAACTGACTGGTTTTAATCCTATAACCGGCCAGTGTGAAGAAACCCCTAAAGAGAGCTACAATCCGATTTATCTTTATGGTCCTTCTGGTTCAGGAAAAACCCACCTACTCATGTCAGCAGCAACCTTGCTTACAATCAGAGGTTTAAAAGTTTTTTATATATCAGCTGACACTTTCACTGAGCACGTCGTTAAAGCTATTCGTAGCGGACAAATGCAAAAATTCCGTTCAGCATACCGTCATATTGATGTTTTAATCATCGATGATGTGCACCATTTTTCAAGAAAAAACGCAACACAAGAAGAGCTATTTCACACTTTTAACACCCTCCACACTGCAGGAAAGCAAATCATTCTCTCTTCTCCGATGAATCCAAGGCAGCTTGAAGATATTGAAGAAAGACTTGTAAGCCGCTTTGAATGGGGAATTACTTTGCCAATAGATAGGCTTTTAGAAGCCTCAGATCTTTTAAAGCTTCTTGAGCTAAGACTTAGCTTTTATGAACTTTATCTTAAGAAAGAAGCGATAGATTTTATGATTTCATCTTTTACAACCCCCGCAACTTTGTCAGAAGCAATAGATGAACTTATCAGAAGATTTGCTCCAAAAAGAGGCACTCTTCTTTCTTCTGAAGCGGTTCTTCCTGTATTAGCCAAATTGGTTCAAAAAAATGAGGAAGTTTCCCTTTCACCTGAAAAGGTTCTCTCTCTTGTAGCTGATAGTTTTGGGATTAAGACAGAAGATATATTGAGTAAATCTCAGAGTAGAGAAATCGTATTGCCTCGGCAGATTTCGATGTATCTTTTAAGAAAAGAACTAAAAATGCCCTACATCAAAATAGGAAATGTCTTTTCTAGAGATCACTCTACTGTCATGTCGAGCATCAAGCAGATCACCAAGAGCATTGAAACGCAAGACAAAGACCTCTTTTATTATCTAAACGATATCCAAAGAAAGCTCGCTAACGTATAAAAAAAAAGACGCTTTAACAGCGTCTTTTTGAATCATAAAAAGATCATCAAAATCGATTAGATTTTGATATATCCGCCTGCTTCTCCCGGCTTTCCAGTCGGTTTTGGAGGCTGTTGAGTGCCTGGGCGTGGAAGTCTTGGTTGATCGCGCTCTTTATCAAAGCGTCTTTCAACGATCTTTTGAGCTACAGCTCTCCACTTTTCTACTGCTTCAACAAATAGCGGAGCAAAACGTCTTAAAGCAGAACCATCTGCAACACCCATCTCTAAAACGCAGTGCATAAGAATGAGCTCTTCCTTTGTAGCGACTCCGATACCACCGCCTGCCATCTGTCCACCTAACATAGAACCTTCAAGCAAAGACTCATAAAGCTCTAAACGAACTTTAGGGTCTGCAGGGAGGCCATCAAGAATTGGTGAATAAAGATAAAGACGATCTGAATTCGGTTCGTAGGTCAAATGCAGTGAAAAAGTATTATCTATACCCAATATGCATGTGTGATTGTCGTCAAAGGCTAGATCTGCGAGGTTTAGTTCCTTTCCAAATTCCCTTAGATTTTCCTTGGCAGTTTCCAAAGCCATCGAATAGTCCTCCTTAAGGCTTAATTTTTTCCCAAGAAAATATCAGAAAACCATTTTGAAAATCAATCAAAGAGTTTCTGCTATCTTCAAGCTTCTTTTCTGAATCCTTTCTTAAATCTAACTCATCCATTCCTACAAAAATATTTCAACTAAAATCTCTTCTCTCGCTATAAGAAGGATATATGAAAATACTTTTCGGCAATCCTTCTCCGCTAGGTCATCATTTTGATGGTGAAAAGCACAATTTTGCTGTATTTTCCGACAGCAAGACACGCTTACAGTTAAACATTTATGATGAAAAACACGCACAATCACCTCTTTGTAGTATTCTGATGAATAAAACAGAAGATGTCTACCATGTAGCACTGTCTGATCTAGATGCGAATTTCACTTATACATTTGGCATAGAGAATGTTGAGGTGTTTGATCCTTATGCAAAAAAACTCACTACCTCTAATATTTGGGGAGAGCACTCTTTTCATATAAAATCTTATCCTTCTTACGAAGAAGAGTTTGACTGGGAAAATGTCAAAAAACCTTCGCATGATTTTTCTTCACTTATTATATATGAGATGCATGTTCGAGGATTTAATGCTAAAAGCAACGACGGAACGTATGAAGCAATCATCGATAAGATTCCTTATTTAAAGCAGTTGGGAATCAATGCGATCGAGCTCTTGCCGATTCATGCCTTTGATGAAACTCAAACCCCTTTCCCCTTTTCCCCTTCAGGGTATCTTCTTTATAATTATTGGGGTTATAATTCGCTTAGCTTTTTCGAACCTAAACGTTCTTATGCTAGAAAAGATCATTGCCCTATTAAGGCGCTCAAGAATTTAGTAAAAGAATGCCACAAAAATGGGATCGAAGTGATCCTTGATGTCGTTTACAATCATACATCAAGCCTTTCACCTCTTATCCATCTTGCTCCATCTCATTATTATCTTCTCGATCAAAACAAAGAGCACACAAACTATACTGGCTGTGGCAACACTCTTAATTGCAACAATCCTCAATGCATGTCTTTGATACTAGACTCGCTTCGCTACTTTGCTGAAAATATACAAATTGATGGCTTTCGATTTGACCTTGCTTCGATTTTTTGCAGAACAGAGCAAAATCAGATCCTTCTTGACCCCCCTATTTTAGAAGCCATCTCTTTAGATCCGATCCTTTCTAAATGCAAATTGATTGCAGAGCCTTGGGATGCGGCTGGCTTTTATCAAGTAGGTTCGTTTCCCTCGAAAATTTTTGCTGAATGGAACGGACAATATAGAGATACCGTAAGGCAATTCGTTAAAGGTGATGCGGGGAAAAAAGAAGCCTTTATTCAAGCATTAATTGGATCAAAAAGCACCTACTACGGAAAAAAATCTCCCTTCCAAAGCATCAATTTTATTACATGTCACGACGGCTTCACTTTGATGGACCTTTTGTCTTACAATACAAAACACAACAAAGAAAATGGAGAGCAAAGCAGAGATGGCTGTGACTGGAACAACTCTTGGAATTGTGGTGTAGAAGGGCCAAGTGATGATGAATTAGTGTTGCGTCTAAGAGAAAAACAATTTTGCAATCACCTCGTCGCTTTGCTTTTGTCACAAGGTACACCTATGCTATTGATGGGTGATGAAATAGGAACTACACATTTTGGCAATAATAATGCCTACTGCCAAGATCGAAATTGGAATTGGTTCGATTGGGATGATGTAAAGCAAAAAAGCCAACTATTAAATTTTGTCAAAAAGCTCATTTCACTTAGAAAGGAGCTAAGCTTTATTTCTACTAAAGAACATATAGAAGATCACGATCTTCATATCTATAATGAGTCCATACTCTACGGTAAAGCTGGAAGTGAACGCTTTGTTGCTTTTGATATTTTTAACCATCTTTTTTATACCTTTAACGCAAATAATTTCCCTGTAACATTGAAATTGCCTACTTGCAAAGATGGATATGTATGGAAAGTTCTTGTCTATACAGGTAATAAAATTGATGAATCTCTTTATTTATCAAGTGAAGCTGCTAAGATAAAAAGTCCTGTTGTTTTAGCTCCATACACTAGTCTTGTCATGATACAAGACATATGATATGGTAGGGAAAAAGAGAAAAAATCATGAAAAAAATCTTCTTTCTATTAGCAATTTCTGTATGCACTGTAGGCTGCGGACCCCAGCAATCTGTAGAACTATCAACGTATCACGCTGATGGTAGAGCAAAACCTAAAGTAGCTTTTATCCCTGTTATTGATTCTTCTGACTCAACTCTTCCTTGGTCTTTATCCGAGGAATTCACTGATGGAATAGAAAAACGATTTCTTCGCCACAGCAATTTGTTTTTGCTAAACGAGCAAAAGGCTATTACAGCTAAAAAAAATCTCAATCCTTTTATCGACACTGATAGCTTTGTAAAAGAGATTGACCACTCTGCCGAGTTTGTTGTTTTTGTTGAACTCTCTGAGCACCGCATGACCGCTAAAGCTACAGAAAGTCTTTTTAACGTAAAAAACAACCCCTCATATCAATTGAATATGAGCGTTAAAGTCAAAGTACTTGATGTAAGACACGATCAACCAAGAACTATTTTACAAGAGCTATTCACTGAAAATTACACAATACCCTGGCAGCTTTCCAGTGTAGATTATGAAAAGACTTCATGGGGCAAAACAGCTTATTTCATTTCTCCAATAGGTTTAGCTCATGCAGGATTGATTAGAAAAATTTCCTCCCAGATAGAGGACTACATTTTACTTGCAAAAACTAGGTAGTCATGGTCGAAAGTGCTCAATACTCCATATTACAGCTTCTTTTGCTTGCATTATCTTTTGGAGCGCTTTCACTTGTTATTTCTTGGATGGCCTGGAGTCGAGGTTTTTTTCGACTCCCGCTAAAATCTTATCGCCCACCTTTAATCTCTAGATATTATGTAGGAATTTCTTTTCTTCTTTTTGTCGGGATCTATATTGTCTTAGCCCCTTTTCTTCTTCGATTTTTGAGTAAAAGCTTTAACTTGCGTATATCAAGTATCAATGCGCTATCATTTTTATAAATA
>Ga0194118_10003053_pt1 | contig 20057 bp, 22 predicted proteins | sample TA2MahsurfametaG_2_FD_148662 | JGI IMG/M metagenome (GOLD analysis project Ga0194118, IMG submission 148662) | Freshwater microbial communities from Lake Tanganyika, Tanzania - TA2015013 Mahale N5 surface | ecosystem: Environmental > Aquatic > Freshwater > Lake | place: Tanzania: Lake...
TCATTAATAATCCGCCTGTAAACATTCTAATGTTAAAGAATTTGTAATTCTTAACAATCCAAAACAAATCAGCGGCCAATGCGAAAACCATTAATCCAAAAAATACCATTGATAAGAAAAGAAAATAAACACAAGTATCCTTAGATAAAGGTCCAAAAAATCTATCCATAAAGTCAGACATTATATATAATATAAACAAAAATTTATAAAATAAATTTCTAAAAAATAGTTATTTAATTTATATATATTATTCAATAAACAACTTAAATAAGTATTCATCATTCTAAGATAATGAACGCGACTCCAACCTATAGCACAAAAGATGAATTATTGCTAAATAATTTAATGGAATTCTATAAAAATGAGGCATATTTAACCAAAATGTTAAAAATCATTACAGGAGAATCCAAAATCTCTCTTCGTATTGTTGATTGGTTTGCTACCAATTATGCAAAAAAACATTATACTTTATATAATATTGTTGACATTCACGGAAATCCTATTCGCTTTAAGGTTTACTTTGATTATAAGTTAAAATTGAAAGCATATAGTAAGAAAAAATTTGACCCATTTTGCCGCTGGGAACGCATCAGCATTCCTTACAAGGATGGAACATGTATTGAGACCACGATCGGACAACTTAACTTTTTTAAATGGTGTCTTGAAAATAAAGTAGTTGATTATATTGAGAGCAATTATGATGTCATTGAAAACGATATGAATAATCGCAACAGCACATCAAAAAGAAAAGAGGCCGTAAATGGAGACAATGCCAAGACCAGAAAGAAGAGAGAAGAGTTGTCAATTTCTGCAGTAAAAAGTGTTAAAAAAGAAGAAGTGGAAATTGTTGTATCATTTCATTAATTTTTATTATTTTATATCTAATATAATTATATATAAAATGAATAACATGCAAAAACGTTTTTTATTGTTTTTAGTTGGGTGCATTGGTGTAAGATTTTTATTTGTTTACCTTGCTAAAAATTCAAGTGCGTATTATTTGCGCGTTTTTGGCTATTTAGCATTATTACCAGCAATTGGATTTACCTATATTTATTTAACAGGTTCCAGAACAATTGGCGCTGAAACATTTGGAGAAAAAATTTGGTGGAATAATTTAAGACCAATTCACGCCGCATTATACTTTTTATTTGCATATAATGCTATTAATGGTAATAGAAATGCGTATCAGTATTTATTAATTGATGTTATTATTGGTGTTATGAGTTTTTTAATTCATCATTACAATAGTGGAGATTTTTCAAAAGTTTTTTAATTAATAACTTTTGGTAATAATAATATATATTAAAAATATTCCAAAAAAATTCTTTGAAAACAAATCTAAAATATTGTAAAACATATTTTTAATATAATATGGCAATGTTGCTACAATTCCATATAAAGACCAAAAGAAAAAGAAGTATAAAAATAATTGCCATCCTGAATTATCATAGTTAACGTAATTAATAAAAATTAAATAATAGTAAATTAAAAATGGTATAAATCCTAGTATTACACCCATTAATGTAGGTATTATATTAACTTCTCCTAAATAACCAAATAAAAGCATTAGCCAGTTAAGTATTATAATTATCATTATATTTGTAAAATTTTCATTAAATACTTGAAAAAAATCCAAATTTGTATTTTTAATATTATTTCTATTATTTAGATAAATTAAATAAACAATTAATGTTACTAACATAGTTGGTGTAGTTATTACCCAATCTAAATATCGCTTTGGTGTGACATTTATAACGTTATTAAAGTTATATAGCAACCAAACATAAAAAGAACCTTCAATTAATTGAACTAATACTTCTAAAATTAATAATTGTCTTATAATATTAAATGCAGTTGGAACTTTTATAAATAATGAAAAAATTTCAATTATACCAGTTACTATTTGAACTAAAATTGATATTCCAAGTGAATAATAAAAATAAGCTTTATTCATATAATAATTAAATAATATAACATTTAAAGCGCTAAATATTTAAAAATTAAATGAAAATAGATAGTAATGGGTAATTCTCAGTCAATACAAAAAATAAATTTTGAAGATATTCAATTTGTTCTTAAAAATAAGGAAGCATTTATACTAATAAATACATTAAAAGAAGCAGAACAAGATTGTTTAATACGAGGAACTACAAGTATTCATAAAGAAGTTGAAATTATAAATCATTGCCTTAAAAATGGAATAAAACACATAAAAATTATAATTTATGGTAAGAATTCAAATGATGAAAAAATATATGAAAAATATAGCCAACTCAGTTCTCTCGGGTTTTATAATATTTATGTATATCCAGGCGGACTATTTGAATGGCTTTTATTACAAGACATTTATGGTGTTGATGATTTTCCAACAACAAAAAAAGAACTTGATATATTAAGATTTAAACCAAATAAAGTATTAAATGTGCCATTACTTGAATATTAAATTTACTTTTTAATTAAATAATCCATTAAGACATAAATTAGATAATTCATCAGCTCTTTTATTACTTGTTCTATAAATATGAATAAATAATATACTATTAAATTGTTCTTCAAGGCGTTTTGCCTCATCATATAATGTGAATAATTTTTCTGATTTTACTTTATATTCGCCAAGCATTTGTTTGATAATTAATAAACTATCGCCTTCTACATATAAATCTTTAATGCCTAAATCAAGTGCTTTTTCTAATCCCAAAATTAAACCATTATATTCTGCTTCATTGTTGGTGCAATTATAACCGATAAATTTGCTTGCACCCCATATTTCGTTTTCATAATTAAATATGACTGCACCAGCGCCTGCTAAGCCAGGATTGCCTTTACTACATCCATCAAATTGAAGCAAATATTCTGGTTTTGGAAATACATTTGCAGTATATTTATTTGCTGCGTTTGTAATAATTTTTGGAAACATTCTTCTATACATTATGCTTAAATTAAATAATAAATCATATTTATTCTCTCAATTTTATATTTATTTAATTTGCTTAAATAAATATCTATGAATGTAATATAAGAAATGTTTTTAGAGTTATTTTTATTTCTCTCCTTTCTTGTAAATCTAATAAAGGCTGATACTGAATGCCCTAATGTTCCTTCTTCTTTATTAGGTGTTGATAAACGCGCAGATAAGACTAAACTTCGCCTAGTTCAATATAATGTGGAATGGCTTTTTATTGATTATTACAGCAATGCTAATTGCCCTGGTGATGGATGTTCTTGGCACAATTCAACTGCAGCACAAACCCACTTATCCTATGTTTCTAAGGTTATTAGCGATTTGAATCCAGATATTATTAATTTTTGTGAGATTGAAGGTTGCGACGAACTTAACATGTTAAAATCTTCATTGAATGACGCAACTTATACACCATATTTAATTAAAGGAACCGACACAAGCACAGGCCAAAATGTTGGCTTAATTACGCGTGTTAATCCAGTTACAAGTCTTTATAGAACTGAAAATAAATACAGTTATCCAATTGCTGGGTCAAAATGCGGATATACTGGCACTGGTTCAACTGGTGTTAGCAAACATTACATTACTGAATTTAAGATTGGTTCTACTAATTTGGCACTTATTGGCGCCCATTTTGTAGCCATTCCAACAGAAGCATCCAGATGTGCTCAGAGAGAAGGGCAAGCGTCTATTTTACAACCAGTTATTGCTGAATATATTAACAAAGGTTATGAAGTAATTATGATGGGAGATTTAAACGACTTTGACGGGCAAGTTCCTGATGTTAATAACAATCAACCAATATCTCAAGTGTTAAATATACTTAAAGGTCAATTTGGTGATTATAAAGGACAATATACTTTAACAAGTGTTGCAGAAAATGTGGCACAAAGTCAGAGATATAGTGATTGGTATGATTCTGATAATAATTGTAATACACAATCAAGTAAAGATTATTCAATGATAGACCATGTTTTAGTAACAAATGGAATTAAAAATAAAATTTCTAATGTGTATTTTTATCACGGATATAGCGAATATTGTGGAACATATAATTCAGACCATTATCCAGTTGTGATTGATTTAAATATTTAAATATAATCGCATTTTTCAACAATAAGTTTGTCTTCACAAAGAGTAATTTTAAATGGTAATCCACATCCATAAATTAAATTATTATGAATATAATAATCACATAAATACTTATTTGCGTGTGGATTTATTTGTTCTCCTGAAACTTTAAATATACCGTGTCTAAAAATACAACAATTTAGTTCTTGAATAATAATGTATTCACTACAATGCGGGCATTGAATAATAGGTTTTTCTTTCATTAATAATATATAATAGAATTGTATTATTTATTATTTATCTTCGACTTTTGCTTTTTATATACATTTTTTTAGACTTTTTATTATTGCGTTTTTTATAGCGTCTTTTGTTTTTTCTTGTTTTTCTACCACCACTTGGAACAACAATAACAGGTAATAATCCGCGGTCAAAATATCTTGATTCTGGGTTTTCATCTTCTTCTTTTGACGCAGGAGGTTTCATTGTAATTCCAAGTTTAATAGTTTCAAACATTTTATTAATGTCTTCTGCAGGCAAATATTTTTCATAAACTTGTCTGAATTCTTCTTTCTGGCCGTTTTTAACCAATCCTCTAATAAATGACGCAGAATATGCAGAAGGATCAATATCCGCTATACTACGGTCGCCTAATCCGGACGCTTTTAATGCTGTCATTCCTTCTCTTCCCAATATAAGTCCGTCAATTGAACTAACGTAATCGTATTTTCTAAATGTATCAACAATTGTATCTAAAAAGTCGGCTCTATCTCTTCCAACAATAAAAAACATATTTATTTTTGGAACACCTCTATCAATAAAGTCTCTTCTAATAACACTATTAATAAATGAAAATGGACTACCAGTTGAACATAATACAATTACTTGTAAATTTTCAATTTGTGAACGTCTGTTACCACCCATAATAACACAATTTTCGCCAATACAACCTTTTTTAGATGGTTCTGCTTCTACTGCAACTGGTTCTTCTACTGTATTAGCCGCAGCCACAACTTCCGCTGGTTCGGCTTCTATTAATTGTCTCTTATATGCTGCAATCATTTCTTCTAATACACCAGATTTATAAATAGAATCCGCACCACTTCGAATACTATCCATAATAACACCATCTGCCTTATTTTTTGGCTTTGGTATGGTGTCTGAACTACAAGGCATTGGATTTTTACCATCTACAGAACTTGATGTAATTATATATGCTTTTTCTGAACCCAATTCAACTGCTTTGTCAATTAAATTTTTTATTAATACTAAATGACCTGGCGTTGGTGGATTCATTCTAACAAAAGAAAAAATGAATGTATTATTAGGTTTATAATCAATACTCATTATATATTATTTTAATATTTTATTTAATTGTAAATAAATCTGTCAATATTACTTATCCATGTTTCTAATTGGCTCTTATTTTGATAAATATCTACATTTCCATTTAAGATTAATTGATTGGTGCAAATTCGACTACTCATAAATTCGTCCAACATATTATCGTGATATTTTTCACAATTTTCTAAATAAGTCAATGGAATATTTTCTTCACCATCTCTGGAACGCTTTGCAATTCTATTATAACACGTATTTGCGTCTGCTTTTACATAAATTACCTTATGTACTGGAAATTCGCTGGAAAATGTATTAAACCAATTCAAGTAAATTTGATACATAACATCTTCCATTTTGCCAGAATCAAATAACATCTTCGCAAATACTAATTTATCAGTATATAAACTTCTTTCCGTAATAAAGATTACCTTTTTTGCGTTAGTACTTATAGCGTTAAATGAATCACGCAAAACTTTAAGGCGAGAAATATAAGCCATCATTTGAAACGAAAATGAATACTTATCTTGGTCTGCATAAAACTTTTCAAGTATAGTTGTTCCATTCGCATCCTTAATCTTAACCCATTCATCAACCGGCTCCTTTAAAAACACAATGTGCGCTTCATCTTTATAATGGCTACGCAAATTTGCTAACAAAGTGGACTTACCTGAACCAATATTACCCTCGATAGAAATAATAATAAAATCGTTTTGGATTGACATTTGAGTTATATAATATATGTTTGAATTTATTTAAATTATTTTATTTCAATTTTAAAAAAATTGATTAAATTAAATAAATATAAAGAAATGGTATTATAGTAATTATATACACATCTAAAATGGATTTAAAGCAACGTAAACTCAACAAGTCTGAATGGGAGTCGATTGAAATATCAGTTTCAAAACAAGAAATTGATATTTTAAGTATGATTATGAAAGGTTATCATGATGTTAATATTAAAGTAAATAATAATAACTCATTATTAACTTTTCTAAAAATTGAATATTCCGAAAAAATGGAAGATTATTTATTTAATAAATATATGCGCGCAGCTAGTGACCGCATTGAAAAAGGTATTAAAAAGGTTGATCCTGAATATAAAAATATGAAAATTAGTAGTGAACTCAAGTTAAATTCTGCTGATAGAATTCGTGTAGAGCGATTTAACGAAGAATCAATTAGAGAAAACGACATTTATGAGTTTGTTTTATTAGAAAATATTGAAAACTTAGTAACATCTAAGATATCGAAAAATGAAAAGCAATTTAATTATTATTATTATAGCCTTTATATGCTAAGTAGAAATAATATTGCAAAATTAAATAGACATGTGCGCTATCTGTCTAGTATAGTATTGGATAAATTTGAAGAAGATGTTAATAAACTTGTTATTATTGAAAATGCGGTGGAATTTATTGAGAAAAATAAGAATTTATTAAAGTATGGCGATTTAACTTTGTATCAACATCAAAAAGATATATTTACTGCATGTAAGAGTCCAAATCCAAAGTTAATTTTATATATGGCACCTACAGGCACTGGTAAAACTATGACACCTATTGCGCTTTCAGAACAAAAGAAAATTATCTTTGTATGTGCTGCGAGACACGTTGGATTAGCATTAGCAAGAGCGGCAATTTCAATGAAAAAGAAGATTGCGTTTGCGTTTGGTTGTGGTTCTGCGTCGGATGTAAGATTGCACTATTTTGCTGCGAAGGTTTATACTATAAATAAACGCACTGGAGGCATTGGAAAAGTAGATAATAGCGTTGGTGATAATGTGCAAATTATGATTTGCGATATTAAGTCGTATTTACCTGCGATGTATTATATGCTTGCGCACTTTAAGGCAAAAGATATTATATTATATTGGGATGAGCCAACAATTACGATGGATTATGATGCGCACGACTTTCATGCTACTATCAGAAAGAATTGGAAGAAAAATGCGATTCCAAATGTCGTTTTATCATCTGCTACATTGCCTAAAATGAGCGAATTAACTGAAACCATACCTGATTTTATTAGCCAATTCCCTGGCGCCGAAATTTGTAATATTGTAAGTCACGATTGTAAAAAGTCAATTCCTATTGTAAATAAAGATGGTTTTGTTATGCTGCCGCATTATTTACACGAAGATTATGATAAAACGATTGAAGTCGCAAAACATTGCAAGGATTATTTAACATTGCTGCGTTATTTTGATTTAAATGAAGTGGTTAATTTTATTGGTTATGTAAATAATAATGGCTATGGAAATGCGAAAACTCGTGTAGAAAGACATTTTGAAACGCTCAATGATATTGATATGAAAAATATTAAAACATATTATGTATTCTTGCTTAGTAATATTGTAAAGGACAAATGGTCGATTATTTACAATCATTTTAAGATACAAAGACAGCCGCTTATTTTGGAAAATACAAAGATTGACGCAAAGGGTAATAAAATTGTAAAGGCTAGAAGTATTGGCCCCGGCACAACCGTCTTTAGAAGTGGCTCTAGTTTACAAGGTTCATCGCTTATAAAAATGGCAAGTGAAAATCCGGCTACTAAAGTAGAACAAGTTCAAGGCACATCAGGTGTTTATGTTACTACTAAAGACGCATATACTTTAACAGATGGTCCAACTATATTTATTTCCGATGATATTGAAAAAATTGCAAAATTTTGCGTTCAACAAGCCAATATTCCAGCCTGCATTATGGATGACATTATGAAAAAAATCGAATATAATAATGGCATTAATGAAAAATTGTATGAACTTGAAACTGAAGTAGAAGCATTAAAAGAGGAGTCTGAAAGACAAGTGCTAAATGAAGTAAAAAGTTTTAGCGCTGGAAAGAAAATTTCAGGACGTAATAAAACCGGAAAAGAACTTAAAAAATTTAGCAGAGATGTTCCTGACAATGTATCCAGATCTGGCACTGGTAATATAAATAAACTTACTGAGGAAATTAATATGTTAAGAGGAATGATTAAAACCGCTACATTGAATGACGGATTTATTCCTAATAAAAAGATGCATCTTGATAAATGGGCTGAAGGAATTGCGTATAATAATGTGTTTACTAGTAATGTTGACGATAATTTTGTATCAGATATTATGGCGTTAAAGGGCGTTGATAATTTATGGAAGGTTTTGCTAATGATGGGAATTGGTGTGTTTATTAATCACGAAAATATAACTTATACTGAAATTATGAAAAAGTTGGCAGATGAACAGAAGTTATATATGATTATTGCGTCAAGTGATTATATTTATGGCACCAATTATCAGTTTTGTCACGGATTCTTAAGTAAGGACTTGAAATTAACTCAAGAAAAGGTTATTCAAGCAATGGGTAGAATTGGTAGAAATAATATTCAGCAAACCTATACAGTGCGCTTTAGAGATGACGAACAAATCGCAAAGTTGTTTACGTCTGAAACTGAAAAACCTGAGATTATAAATATGAATAAGTTGTTTAATACACGCAAAGTTGTGTTGGAAAATGGCATTTATGTGGAAGTAAAAGACGATTTAGAGGATGATTTTGGAAATGCTGCTGCAGATGAAGACATCGAAGACGAAGAGGACGACGACGATAATGACGTAAAAGTTTTTGTAAAAAACAAAGAAAATATAAAAAAATAAATTTATAAATTTTTTATATTTTATTTTTATTTATATTTTTTATTACCTTGGTGCAGTTGGAGTATTATTACTTTGATATAAATGTGTATTTGTAGGTAATTCTAATCGTAACGCGAATCTATCTGGGACAGTTCGAATATAAAATGCAATATTTTTATAATTCTCTCCATAAATATCTCGAATTGTGTAATAATTACTTGGTTCTAATTTTGCAGCCATTTCTGGATCTTGACCCGGAACATAAGGCTGACCCGTAGGAACAATTTCAACACTATAATTATCGCTAATTGTAAAATCATCACGAACCATTACTTTCACATAATTAATAAAATCAGTTAAAGTCTTATCTGGGCTTATATTGTAACAAACCGTTCTCTCAGTATAAACCAATTTAAAATAAAAGGTGTGGTCACTCATTTTAGTATATATTATTATGCTTTATTATTTTAAGTATAATAATATTTCAATTTTTTTATTTAACGTCTGCTTCTACGAGAGGCGCGTCTGGTACGTCTTCCGCTGCGTCTGGATTTTCTGCCACCTTTGCGAGTGCGTCTTCCGCGTCTGCGTCTGCCACCCATATTATATTTTGCATTATCGGCAATTATATCGCCAACACGACCCATTTCAAGGTCAATACCATCTTCTTCTTCCATTTTTTTTAAGTCTTCGTCATGTCCTTCATATCCATCATTTTTAACTAGAAGTCCAAATTGATAAACTTCATCTTTATCTAAACCTTGATCTTCCATGAAACGCTTAAACGCTTCAGGGTCTTGTTTCTTTGCAACATTAACAATGCCTTTCTTTTGTCCGTAAGATAAAACCATTTATATATTACGCGAAGATAAAATATTTTTCATACATATAATTTGCTTCCTAAACTTTTAAATTGAAAACCATTATAAACAGATGTGTCAAGAATTTTATTTAGTGTCTTGTCGCTGATTTTTAATTGACGAATGCAGTCATATTTACAGGTGAATTCTTTTACTAAATTGTTGTTTAAGTCGTATTGACCTATACCGTTTTTGTATAAAAGTGGTACACCTTTTTCCGCCTCAAAATCATTAATTAAATTAATATCGCATTTGTCGTATAACGCATAATAAAATCCGTTGCTATTAGTGCCATTTTTTACCGCATTGTCAAGTGCTCCTGGACTAGAATATCCATTATTTTCTGCTGCGGTTTTTCTGTCTAAATAGACGTTTAATATTTGTGATTTGTCCTCATTTAATTTGGCAATATAACCTAAATTTTGTATTTTAGTTTCTTTTGTAGGTTGTAAATTGTGTATAATATTTGCATCTAAATTGCGTTCAACAAGTTGCCAACGAAATCCGCAATAAACTGTGTTTTCTTGGATCGCTTTTGTTATGCTGGGACGTTTAATATTTTTATTTTCATTCATTGCTTCTGTTACAGATTCATATACTTTAACTAATTGAAGTGTTTCTGGATTTATTTTTTGAAGTCTGGGACCTAAATGCGGTAGTTGTTGTCCGAGACTTGTATGAGTTTTGGTTTGTTGAGAGTTTAGTTTTTCTAAAATTTGTTGCATAGAGTTTTCGAGAGAGCATACCTTTTGTGTTAACAATTTATTTGAATTAACAAGTTCTTTTATTAATTCATTATCATTATTAATTTGAGTTGAAGTTTGTTTTAATTTTAAATTTTCAATTTCTAATAATAATTCTCTAACCTTATAATTATGATTGTCTATATTGTCTTCAATAATTTTTATTAACATTTTATAAGTTAAATTAGTTCCAATTAATACTAATTCTTTTTCAGTTTCATGTCCTTTTAAATTAAATACTCTATTTTTATTAATATCCTTATGACCTAATAAAAAGCGCTCAAAATTTCTTGATTTATCAACTGAAAAACAATTTAACAATAAAATATTTTTGTGTTTTTGTTTGCATTCATTATAACGTCCTATTATTCCATCTCTACTTTCGCCTATTTTTACAATATAACTTCCATTATCATAAGTTTTTACCTTAATAATATAAATTATGCTACCAGCATTTGCAAATTGACTTAATAATAGTTTTTCTTTTTCTAATTCCTTTTCTTTTATAATTTTTAATTCCATATCTTTATTTTTATTTTCTTCTAATAACAGCATTTCCATTTTTTGTTTTTCTAATTGTTTTTGTAAATCGTAAACACCATTTAATCTAATTTCTTTAATAACTTCACAAACCCAGTTTTGAAATTTTTCTGCAATTGGTTTTCTGGACTTAAATAAAACCTTATATAATCCCTTTTCTGTTAAAAAAGTAACTTGTTGAGAACCACCAAGGGTGTCCATAGTATGGACGACCTTTTCACTAATATCAAAATTCTGAATTGTTGTTCTAATATTTCCCATTTCCAATATTTCACCAATATCATTTGCTCTAAATAAAGGTTCTTCACAAGTGCCCTTTATAACTATTTCAGTATGTAAACTATTGCTATTAAATGCCTTAACTACTTCCATGGTTGTATATATATATAATACACCCTTTATTTAAATTATTTTAAAATAAAATAATAAATTGTTTTGCTCATGAAGGTTCAAGAGCAAAGTTTTAAAGCATGTCCATAGTATAGACACCCTTTTCTTTTGCCAATATGTCACATACTATAATGCAAATAATATTTAAAATATTTATTTACTTTGCTTTGCCTTCTTATGAGGGAAACCAATATTGTTTTTTGCTTTAATAATTAAAAAGGAATAATTAATTATTAAAATATAATAAAAAATATGAGACGATAAATCGTAACAACTTTTTAATTGGAATAGGCCAAACCTCCCATACCACTCATGATACGTAAGACGTTGTAATTTGTGGCATAAACACGGACTTTAGCAGTCTTGGTGCCTTCAACGGTAGCATTAGATAAGACCAATTGGGAGTGTGGCATTATCAATTCTAGAGAAGTTGCACGTACCGCTTGGTTGGTGTTCCTCAGGGCGAAGAGCGAATGAGTAAACGTTAATACCTTCATCAGGGGCACGAGTGTGGGCTTGGTAAGGTTGGACCCAAGAGAAGTAAGAACCTTCACGTTCAGAGAAACGATCTTGGCCGTTAAGTTGGAGCTTAGCGACGACGACGGGGTTTTGGCCCCAGCAGTGCATGTCAAGAGAGGTTTCAGAGAGAACGAAGGTACCAGCATCAGAAACACCAGAGTTATCGAGGTGAGATTGATCGAGGGCATCGCCGGGAACAGCAACACCACCAAGGTTTACTTCATTGTAAGGGTTAGAGGGACCGTGCCAGTATCCAGTGAAGCCAGCAGCAGGGATGTAGTCAAGAGCACCAGCATCTTGGAAGAGACCACGTGCATCAATGTAGGCACGAGAGTCAGCAGCAAGGGCAGCGGGACCACCGAAAGCGTGAATGGCGTTGGGGAGAGCGTCAATGGCATCGGTGTAGTTGAAAGGTTGAGCACCAAGAACCTTGAAGAGGAGAGCATCACAGGTTAAAGATGAGCAGTAGTCAACGTTTTGGTCGGGTTGGACGACCCAGATGAGTTCCTTAACGGGGTGGTTGAAGTTAAGCTTAATCTTGTTAGAAGAAGAACCAACGGACTCATCACCAGTGAATTGGAGTTGAGTGATAAGGTATTCATGGGGGTTTTGGGCCATTCTGCGTCTTTCATCAGTGTCAAGGAAAACATAGTCAACATAGAGAGAAGCAGCAACTAAAGATTGATTGTAGGCAATAGTGGCGGGAACAGGGCGACCAGGGGCAGATTGACCTTGAGATCCAGTGTAAGGATTGGTGTTGCAGTTCAAAGTAGTGACAGCCCACAAGCATTCATCAATAGGTCTGATATCAAGGTTGATCTTGACTTCGTGGTATTGGAGAGCAATAAGGGGAAGGGCAAGACCAGGGTTGGTACAGAACCAGAATTGAAGAGGAACGTAAAGAGTGGTTTCAGGAAGAGCGTTACGAGGAGCGCAAACTTGACGAGGAGCAGCAGAGTCACAAGGAGATTCAACATCAGAGAAAGAAGGGTCAGTGATGAAGGTGAGTTGAGTGGTGTTACCAATCATCTTGAAGTAACCTCTTTGTTGTTCAGAGGTCATGGTGAGTTGATTCCAGATATGCATCCAGTCACCATATTGACGATCAATTCTTTGACCGCCGATTTCAACTTCAACTTGAGCGATGAGTTGTTCACCGGGGAAATCTAACCAACGGGCATAAACGCCAGTGTTTTGGTTTTGAGAGTAGTTACCAAGACCCATAAGTTGGTTAATTTCAGGAAGAGTTACTTGTAAGTAAGTTCTGTAAGCAAGGTCACCGTTTCTAGAGATGACACATTGGACACGACGACCGAAATCGGCTTGACCGTTGAAAGTTTGTTCGATTGATTCGATGGCAAAGTTAGTATATCTACGATAAGTAACTTTCCAGAAAGTAATTTGAGGATTACCAGTTAGGTAAACGTCTTGGGCGCCATAGGCTACAAGTTGCATTAATCCACCTCCCATTGTTATAATTATGCTAAAGATAAAAATTTTTTGAAAATTAATTTAATTTAATTTAATTTATTAATTAAATTAAATATAAAATTGATTAATATTAAAAAATAAAAGCATAAATATTTTAAGTAATTACTTTGCTTAAATCTAAATTGCTCTTCATAAATTTATATAAATAAGATTCTTCAAGAACCTCTTTTTTGCCTTCGTGTGATTTGCTAAAGACATATGATTCATTTCTTTTTTTTACAGCCCATCCTTGCTCTATTGCATTATATAGCAATAACATTTTTTGAAACTTAATAATATCCACCTTTATATCGTCGTCTTCTAAAGATTTTAAGGAGTCTAAATTCAACTTTAAATCGATATTACTCATATTACTTAATTTAAAGAAAACATAAATCAACTTTTAACTATATTTTGCAATCAATTTGTTGGTCTACAATTCTGTTTCTATAATACTTTGAATAATGTTGTTCACTATTTTCTAAAGTATGTAAATTTGTTTTTACAATGTCTCCATTTTCGTCTGAATAATATATATTTTCTAGTTTATATCCCTTCTTCCTAGGAATTATGCTAAGCAACTTAATACAATTAGAACAAGGCTTACTGGACTGCAACTTATTTTTTGCGGATAATCGAATTACCAAAATATTTATAGGTTCCAATCGCTTCTTATACTTTAATGGCATTAACTTTGATAAAGCATCTTCCTCAGCGTGTATTCCAGGTGTATTTCCATTAATATCACCCATTTGATTTACACCAAAACTTAATATTCTAGCTTTTTTCATAGAGCCCTTTCCCTTGTAAAATACACGACACGTGATTGTAATGACCGCAGACGCACGACGACACATTATTTATGCCACTCTCATACGAATTTATATCCGTATCAACAGGCAAACAAAATCTCTTAATAAACATCTTATCTAGAATCGAGTCCATTTTCGTTAGTATAATTAATATGCTTTATTTTTTAAATTATTTTTATAATTCAATTTTTTTATAAAGTATATTATTCATTTTAATTTAATTTAAATAACTTTTATATTTTTTACAAATTATAAATTAAATAAATTACATTTAAATTATAATAAAGAAATGCCAAGCTTCAAACCGAAGTCCAATAAAAAAATTAAATTCAATAAAAAATCCGCAGTCACATTAGACATTAAACATACAGAAATTATTAACGAATTTGATAAGGATGAAAACGACAGAATACCAGAATTAAAATACGAACGTCAAGAACTCAAAAAACAATTAAATAATCCGGACTTAACAGTTGAACGGCGTTTGGATATTGAAGACCAAATTATACAAATTAATGAAACAATTAAAGAAACAAAATCAAGAAAAAAGGAATATTATTTGGATAATTCAAAATATATATTTGAATACTTTGAAAATAAGAAGAATATTTCGGCTGGTGGTGCATCCACTGCGGTTTCAACAAATAAGGCTAATATAGTAAATTCATTTTTTAAAATAAAAACAAATGAAGATGAAAACGAATTACGCGCGCAGAGAGAAACAAATAATATCGTACAAAAATATCTAAGTAATGTGGATGATACTTTTTTAGATATAAACACATTTGTCTCTCAAACAGATATTTGCAAGTTTTGTTTCAAAGGCGAATTGGTTCCAGTTGAAGATGAAGGTATATTAGTTTGTAATAGTTGTTCTAGAAGTATTCCTTATTTAATTGAAAATGAAAAACCTTCTTATAAAGAACCACCAAAAGAAGTGTGTTTTTATGCATATAAACGCATTAATCATTTTAAGGAAATATTAGCACAATTTCAAGGTAAAGAAACTACGCAAATTCCTATTGAAGTGATTGAAAATATTAAAATGCAAATTAAAAAAGAGAGAATTGAATTGGAGCAAATTACAAATATTAAAACCAAGGAAATTTTAAAGAAGTTAGGCTATAATAAATACTACGAACATATACCATTTATTAAAGATAAATTGGGAATTAAACCGCCAATTATGTCGCAAGAATTAGAAGAAACATTATGTAATCTTTTTATTGAATTACAGGCGCCTTATTCTAAATTTTGCCCCGATGACAGAGTTAATTTTTTAAATTATTATTATACTGCATATAAGTTATGCGAACTTTTGGGTGAAGAAAAGTATTTGCCACTATTTCCTTTACTCAAGGATAGAGAGAAGCGTATAGAACAAGATGAAATTTGGAAGAAAATTTGTGGCGAATTGGATTGGGAATTTATACCAACTATTTAATATGGTCTGTAAGGAAATAATTGTAATTCTCTCGTATTGAAAATCGAATTATTTGGATCATATGCGTTTGCTCCTACACCATTACCATAACAAGCGCCGCCTTTATAAGTTTTACGGTTGCGACTACGCATTCTGCGCATTTTACGCATTTTGCGGCTACGGGTTCTACGTTTGCGTCTTCCTCCTTGTGGAAAATCAACTACAGAGCGTGGTGATTCTGGCTCTAAATCTTCCATATTTAATGCGGGTCCTGGCTGAAAATTATTATTAACATTTATATCCATTTCCATTTCCATATCCATTGCTGGTGGATTAACACCATTTGAAACATTATCTTCTTCATCTAAATTAGCAATTTCATTGTTTGCTTCATTTAAACTATCAATTAATTCTTGAGGTGTAAATGGATTACCTGTTTGTGGATTTGTTTGTTGTAAAGACATACGAATTAAATTCATATTGTCAATGTTAAATTCGTGTAAAGTATTAATTTGTTCTGCAGTAAATCCAAGTGTCATTAATTCTTGTTCGTTTAATTGTCCGCCTCTCATTTTTCTAGAATGTCTTCTATTAGATTTTTTATTACGCATTCCTTTACTACGTGTTTTACGTGCCATAATATATTATAATTATATTTAAAATATATTATAGATTGTTAATTAATTTAAAATCCGCCTGGAAAGCGAACTAAGTTGGCACCAATACCAAATCCGGCACCACTGCGTGCAGTTACACCCATAGAAGGAACATAAGTATCTAGGATACTAAATGTGGCGGCAGCAGTTAAGGCAATCAAAACAATTTCCTCAAAATTCAAGGAACGTTTAGGGATAGCATATGCAGCAATTGCAACCATTAAACCTTCAACGAGGTACTTAATAATTCTCTTAACAAGTTCAGCAACGTTAATAAGACCGAGCATTTATATTAAATAAAAAGAAAAAAAATATATATTATGCGATAAAAAACTTAAAATTAAATCCCTTAAGTAATTAAAAATGAGTCGCACTAAAGATAGTAAATCTACCAAACTCCCTTTTGAGAGAAAAGAAGTTAATGGCAAACCAAATCCTAAATATGTTGATATGCTTACTGAAGACAAGCCTATTGCCGGTCAAAAATATGCTTGTGTCTCCTTTTGTTTTCCTGAAGATATCTTGAAGGATAAAAACATTTACTTTTTCGAACAATTCCTAAAGAAGTGGGAATTTAACAAATCAATGGAAAAGTTTATTCAATTCTTGAATTTTACTTCATATAAATATAATGTTTCTTTTGAAGATCTCTCTAATGACTTTAAGGAATTTGTGAAGGAAGAAAAGGAAACCCTTGCCAACTCCAGTATGGATGACGAATACAAGACCTTCCTTGATAACAATGAAGAAGAATTACAAAAGCAATTTGACATTGAACACAACTTCCAAACCAATGTTCGTGGCATTAAAATTCGCGGTGTTTATCCCAGTTTGGAAGAAGCCGAAATGAGATGCAAATTGCTAAATGAAGCGGATCCTTATCACGATATTCACGTTACTGATGTTGGTTTATGGGCGCCTTGTAATCCTAAGCCTTATAAGACTGGTCGTGTTGTTTATCCTGAAGAGGAACTTAATCAATTGATGAGTGAGAAAAATAAGAATCAAGAAAGAACCGATTTGGCATTTAAGGAGCGTGTTAATGAAGCAAAGAAGAAGGCAATTGAAGAAAACGTTAAGAATGCAGAGAAATCTGGTAACGTTCTTACTCAAACTGTTGACGAAGAAGGTAACCTTATTGGTGTTAATAATGCCAATACTCAAGAGTTCGCACTTAGAGAGCAAGATATAATTTCAACTGCGGATATTTGTAACGAATTATTCGAAGGTGAAAATATTGTTATTGGTAAGACTGATAACGGACAAAGTCAATTAGTTTCTGGTCCTTTTGCAAGTAAAACCAAGGATTCTATGGAACAAGTGGACTAAATATACTTTTACACCTTATAATTATTAAATTTTATATTTATATATTATAATGGATACTTTTACAACGTTATTTTGGTTTTTTTCGATACTTTTTATTAGTTTATCGATCTATTTATTGTGTTTTACTAAAAAAACTTATATTTTTTATATGCAAATTATTGCAGGATGCGGAATATTCGCAACAAGTAAGATTGGTCGTAACTTTTTAGGGTTAGCATAATATAAATATATTTAAGAATAATTTATAATATATTTATATTGTATACAATGTCAAAAAATTTAGCAGATTTTAGCAATATAAACGATTATTTACCATTATTTAATGCTGTTTTAATTACAGATTTATTTGTAATTTTATTATTAAATATAAGGGTGATTAAATCACAGGTTTTAAAAAAATGGTATTTACAATATAATTTATCGGCTGTTATAGCTGATGTATTGATTATATTAATTGGATTAATTATTACAAGAGCAATTTATTATTATATATTTGATAGTTTTTCAATAGTAAAATTTATTATTTTAGCTGTAATAGTTCAAATTATACATGATATATTATTTTATAAATTTTTTAGTAGTATACCAAGAGGAGTAAATAAAATGATTGATACATTTAAGGATTACGCGAGTGAAGTATCATATAAAGCAATTTTAGCTGATAGTGGGATGATGATAATGTCGTGCTTAATTGCTTACTATCTTGTAAATAAAAATGCTAATACTAATATAATTGTATTAATTTTATTTTTATATTTATTACCATATTTATTATACAACTGATTATAAAGTCAATAATATTATTTATCACTTTTATTGTATTATTATACTTTTTTTAAATATAATATAAATGACTATAATATAAATGACTGATAGTAAAGAAAATATACAAAAATTCGTACAAAGCAGAGGCAATATCACGCTAATGAAGAAGATGTTAGATGAAGGAACTATCTCTGATATTAATATTATATTTGATAATGGTTTAACTACAAATACTGCTCTAATGTTTGAGACTATGTATGGAACTTTAGAAGGAATGAAATTTTTATTAACCCATAATGCTGATCCAAATATACAAGATAAAAATGGTTGGACGGTTCTTCACAAAATTGCCAATTTAGGAGAAATAGATAAAAAGGTCAAAGTTAAACAACTTGCCAAACTGCGTCTCCTATTAGACTATGGAGCAGACAGGTCAATAAAGACCAAAAATGGTAAGAGTGCGTTAGATTTAGCAAAAGGAACATTGAGTTGCAACGATTGTATCAAAATGCTTTCTCAAGTAAAAAATAAAAAAACCTTAAAGCGACTTAAAAGAAATACAAAGAGAAACAAAAAAAATAGTCGAAAAGTATAATTTTTAATTAATACATTAATAATAACTTAAAATTAAATAAATAATATAACAAAATGAAAATATGTTATATTATTTCAACATGCAACAAATATTTAGATACCCGAGTTTCTTATCAAATGGAAACTATGTTTAAAAATATAAATAAAAACGATATTTATTATCTAACATCAGCGCCAAATATAGAAAAAAGACAATTTGGTTGGTATTCAATGGATGATAGTAAAAATATTACTTGGAAATACATTCATTTTATTTACAATATGAAAGATGTTTTTTTAAACTATGATTGGTATATATTTATTGATGATGACACATTTGTTTTTCATAATAATTTGCAAAAATATTTATCGCAATACAATCCAGCCGAAAACTATTATATTGGTAAAGAGTTAGACCATATTAAAAAGGATTTTTGTCTTTATATGTCAGGTGGTGCTGGTTACGCCATTTCAAACGCATTGTATAAAATTTTGTATAATTACGTACAAACTAATGGAATTAATAATTCTTATAAGCATTGGTGTGATGATTTATGTATTGGATTATGGATTCAAGAATTAAAAGAAAAAAATAATATTGCAATAAACGTTGTAAATAATAATAAGTTTTATATTGAAATGCATAAAAATGATAATGACCTAGAAGATGCAATTACATTTCATGGTTTAAGAGAATTATCACAATATGAATATTATATGGGTTTAAATAAAAATTTAAAAGAGGACACAATATTTGCTCTTGTAACAGATGCATCATATTTTTCAAAGGCTAAACGCACCATAATTGATTTGCGAAGTAAAGGTAATTGGCGCGGACCCATTGCGCTTATAACTGTTGGTTTTGATTTAAACGCAAATTTTGCGGATTTTTACGATATATTAGAAGTTAAATTTGATGCCATAGATAAGACGCAAATGCTACAATTAATTGGTAAAAGCGGATTTTCTGATGGTGACAAGAGA
>Ga0194118_10003055_pt1 | contig 20051 bp, 30 predicted proteins | sample TA2MahsurfametaG_2_FD_148662 | JGI IMG/M metagenome (GOLD analysis project Ga0194118, IMG submission 148662) | Freshwater microbial communities from Lake Tanganyika, Tanzania - TA2015013 Mahale N5 surface | ecosystem: Environmental > Aquatic > Freshwater > Lake | place: Tanzania: Lake...
GGAAATTCTTGGAAATGGGTTTTACAAGAGCACGACGCTATGCCAATCATTCCAGCGGTCAGAAATATAATCTTCAAGGAGAGGTTCTTCCACAGGAAGCAGATTGTCTCACTAGTGAGAAAGCAAAGGCAGCTAGAGTGTTTAAGAAAGTGAGAGATACTGCCGCATATGATCCAGAGTATGTTATAATGAGAAAGGAATGGAGGGCAGCAGAATGAAAAAAACACTCTTCATATCAGAAGATCAAGAGAAAGCACTTATTCAACAGTTGGTGTATAAAATCAAGATGGCAGATCTTGATATTCATCCATTTGATACTTGTTTTCTGATGGTATCACCAGACTATTCTGGTATTGTGACACAACATCTGTCACATGCACTCTCTGTTGATCGAGAAATCTTTCATATTGAGGCAGTGAATGTACCATTCCCAAATGAGCCAATTGAAGCTTATGTGAGAGACTTTCGTGATAATTATGCACGATGGTCAAAACAATGGAAGCATTTTGTGTTGATTGAGGCTGGTATCATTCGTGGTGGTAATTACACATGGATAACAAACTTGATGGACAATAACTATCATACTGTGGCACTCTGTGAAAATTATCATAGTAAGTTTCAATCTGATTTTGTAGGCATGTATTACTATGATGAAACACATGACCTACACTTTTGGTGGGAACAACCTAATAATCACTGGAGATGTTATGATTGACTGGACAACACAATTTGAGGCTTATGCTGCACGTAAATCTGTGATAGAATTCAACAACAAAGGAGGAATCTCATGAGTTATTACTGGACCACAAAACTGAATACTGCGACCAATCGTCGTCTTGAGAAACTTGAAAAGGAAGGTGTTGAAGTTGACACATCAACACATCAAGGACGCAAGGTGATCGGTTATAATTACCTTGATCTTGCATTTGACGAATCTGTCGAATCATGAATAACAATATGCCTTGGGTTAATCTGACTCAAGAAGATAAGTATGCTCTCAAAGAGTTTCTTCGTGCTGCACTCACTACTAGTGGTGTCTTTGTTGCATTCATCATAATTATGCTTGTAATCATCAATGTTAGTTCTGGTGGTAAACCAGTAGAATCATCATTTGAAGTGGTTGATAAGTACAAAGAGTGTGATGTGGTAAGATATGCACCGCCCCAAGTTGCCGAATACAAGTATTTCTTATATTGTCCTCCACCACAATGAATAATGATATGCCCTGGGTTGATCTCACACAAGAAGAGATCGATCAACTTCGTAAACAAAAACAACACCTCACAGAATATGGACAACAGAAACTACGCGAACGCATTACTGCCAACATGGATGGTGGTGTTGGTGGATCATGGAAGGTACACGAAATGAGCAGATTTGTAAAGAATCCAGACGAAATCGTGCTGGAAGATGTTAAGATGTTTCACTATGAAACAATGGAAGAAGGTCGTCATGTATGGATTGGTATCTATACAAATGATGGCAAGATTTACCACATGAATATTGGTGGTGACAATCTCAAAGTATACTATAGCAACGAGAGCAATGATTGATGTCAAGGAAAATGAAGACGGAAGTTTCACAATCTCCTGGGATTCGGAAGACCCGTACGAAAGCATCTTCAACAACTGGACAGAAGAAGACTTCACCAAACTCATCGAAGACTACTGTCACAAAGTCATCGCTGCAGCAGAGTCTGACCCAGACAAATTTCAAGAAAAATTTGCAACTGCTGGACACCTCGGAATCCCCTTCACTGGTGCAAAACAGTACGACATCGACCAAACCGCAGAGGAAGTCAACGAAGACATCAACACGGCGCAAGAATTCCTCCGAAAAGACGAAGACGATTAAAGACATCCTTGTTTATTCTTCTGATCTAAAATTGTTTCCTTACGATCAATTCCCTTACCGATTAGAAGATAAAACAGAAAATAAGGTTTGCTACTTTCAAACTGAAGATCACGCAAATAAGTATATCTCTCGATATAATCCACAATATAAACTTTATTGTTATGCGCCATGATTGTACCAATTATTGGATGTATTATTGCAGGATGTTTGCAAGATATACCAGTGGTAGTTGGCAATGGTGGTTGGCATCCTGACATAGATATTAGAGAGCAATTTAAGAGAGACCCATCTCCAGTTGCTTGTTATATTGAAGGTGTATTTCATGAAACATGCCCTACACCAAAATGGAAAGAAAAACCACTAATTAAAGGTAAACCGTGGCAACGATGAAAACGTGGATGCTTGCAAATCGCAAATCAAAAGAAATCTACGAAAGAGAGAGATTCATTGAAGAAGCAAAACGATTAGAAATTGATTTTTCTGTTGTTTATGCTGATGAAGTTGATCTAATAGTTTCTCGTGACGACAGACGATCAATTCGATATAATAACGAGATTGTTAGTCTGCCAGATGTTGTAATTGTTCGCACTGGATCTGCTACTGGTAACTACAATCTGTCCGTCCTACGTCAGTTTGAGCGACTAAATGTTCCTACTTTACCAAACTCCGATAGCATCATTGCTGCCAAAGATAAGATGTATGCTAATCAGATTATGGCACAGGCAGGACTTCCTATCCCTAAAACGATGCTTACTCGTTTTCCTAGTAATTGTGATTTAGTTGAAAAGCAAGTAGGATTCCCCTGTGTTGTAAAAGTAGTAACAGGATCACATGGAGCTGGTGTCTATCTTTGCGAAGATAAGAAACAATTTAATGATCTATCAGAATTAATTTCTGCTTTAGATTTCAAAAATTCAATGATTGTCCAAGAATACATACGATTCTCTGAAGGTAGAGACTTGCGTGTAATTGTAATTGGTGGTAGAGTGGTTGGTGCAATGCAACGACAGTCTACTGACGGATCATTCAAAGCAAATATCTCTCGTGGAGGTAAAGGCACAGCACATGATGTTGATGAAAAAATGGAGCTCCTTGCAATTCAAGTGGCAAAAGTTTTGGATCTTGATATCGCTGGTGTTGATCTTCTTTTTCATGAGGAGGGATACAGAATATGCGAAGCAAATTCATCACCAGGATTTTATGGTTTTGAAAATGCCTTAAACATAAACATTCCTGAAAAAATATTTGAATATGCTCAACTTAGATGTGGATGAAACAATTATGACAACAATTTACGAATCACCAGACAAAGGGGAAACCATTAGGGAGCGTGAAATGCACGTACCGCCGCCGACACCAGAACTTCAAAAGTTTTGGACAAAATCTACATATTCTCAGCAACGAAGAGACCGACTTGGCGATGTTATTGGCGACTATTTGACAGACGAAGAACTTGATGCAAGGACAGCATATGAAGAAATACTGGCAGAAGCTAAAGAATGGGTTGACTACCATCAAACAAATTTGGATAAAGCAACCGAATTCTACAATCTCTTGTTGGGACATCGACCCATTGACTTCGATTCCGCAACATTTGTGGCATGAATGGGAATCTTATCTTGATGTGTGTGCATCACTAGACCTACAACCTTCACTGAAAAAATTTTTAAGATACAACGAATTGTATCCGTATAAATAACTTGTAGCAAATCGTGTGATGATTCGTGGGAACTAGAAAGATTTCTCAATTAGATACAATTTCAGATGGAAACATATCGGGAGAGGCAATTCTCCCTATTGTTGTATCTGATCCTTTGATTCCAAATAGAAAAGCAAAAATCAATCAACTTTTTAAGGGAGTTGCTCAAGGTACAAAAGATAACCCTGGATTATCTTTCGATTTGGATAGAGATACTGGATTATACCAAAATGCTTATGATCAATTTGGTATTTCTTTTGGGGATGGTGGTGTATATTTCACACGAGTTGTAAATACAGCAACTAGCTCTTCGTTATTCTTAACAGCAGTTGATGATACTAGGTCCAATGCAGATTTGGTATTAGCACCAAAAGGCACTGGATCTGTAAAAGTTACGGGTCAGTTTTTGATCGGTGACTCAACATTTATTCTTGAAGACACTCTGGGTGCAAAAGTTAAGTTTGAAGTTAGTACTGTTGGTGTAGGTGCTACAACACGAACATTAAATATTCCACCAATTACAACTGGATCAATAACAACTTTAGTTGGAACTGATACTAACCAAACTTTAACAAACAAAACAATTCTTATTGATGAGGATAATTTTATTATTGTTGATGGACAAGATGAAGCAATTTTTGGACTAAACTTTGGTCCTTCACAAGAGCAGAGACGCACATACTTTTTACCTGATGCGGGCCCTGTTACAACTACTCTAGAGCCTACCGCTACAGTTTCCACTCTTTTAGATACAAAAGCAGAGCAAATTGTGGTATCTAAAACTCTCGTAGATCTAAAATTAACATCATCTGATGACCCAGAAGAGTATTGGGCACAGTTTAATACAGATGCTCTAACAGCAGATAGGACGATTACTATTCCAGACTTGAGTTTGACTTTAGTTGGTACTTCAACCAACCAAGTTTTGCAAAATAAAACTGTTGAAACTCTAATTTTACAAGATCCAGCAGATAACACAAAGAAAGCAACATTTACCGTTGCAAACCAAAATCCACTATCTAATAGGTTATTTGCATTCCCTCCAACTACATCACTAAATACAACAGTTAGTGACACTAATATCATAATCACTGAGCTTTCTGCTCAAACTTTGTCTAACAAAAAACTTGTCAGACAAAAAATGGTTGATGCGATTTCATCTCTTTTTGGTATTACTATTAGAACAGACAACATTACAGCTGATAGAGTTATCAGATTCCCAGATGCTGATGCTACGTTACTATCAACCTCAAACGTTACACTAGATAACGTTACCTTCGGTGCAGGTATTGGAGCAAAAACTTTAGTAGGTCGCACCAGACTCCAACAATTTTTCTATGCAGGATTCTAAGTAATTACAATGGCAAAATCAGGACTTCTAGCAACATCAAATCCAACTACAGCAGGGGCAGTATTGTATAGAGCTCCGATTGATGCCACGGCAAGTGCTGTGTTATCTGCATCGGTGGGATCTACTGCATCTACATATACTTTCGGCATAAAGGATTATGACCAAGATTTGACATTAGATGCTAGCACTTATAAGTTTCATAAAGGAGATTTAATCTCTAACAAAACTTTTACATTAGATTCTGCAATCACTGAATCTGATATTACTGCAAAAGATTTAATTACATCTGACGATTTAGAGAAAACTGCTAGATTCCATTCTTTTGTTATACCTGCCACTACAACAATTCACGTTAAAACAGAAACATTAAAATCTCTCACTTTAACTGGTGCTACTGGTGGATTTGCAGCAGGAGATACTTTAGAGACTGGCACTGCCCCAAATAATACAGTTGCAACAATATTTGAATCGTATCCTTCTGGATCAGATATAATCGTGGTTATTGGACCAGAGACACTAAATGGAACTGCTGTAGCATTTGCAGCAAGTGATACTGTAGAATGCACTGCTGGTACTGGTGTTGGAACTATTGCTACTGGCGGTATTGGTACTGCTGGAGCAGAATACATTTTTTCACAAGATGGATCTGCAGGTACTTATAGATATCACTCTGTAGAGGGTATTTTCATTTATCCAGATCGCACATATCGTTTTGATGTTTCACATACCAGTATGACTGGTAGACTTTTCAGACTTTCTTTAACTATTAACGGTGTATGGGGTCCAGATAACACTTTTGGTAATGCAGATGATGGCGTTGAATTTACAAATGGTAAAACTACTAGTGGTACCGCTGGATCTGCGAGTGCTTATGTGCAATATAATTTAACATCATATGCATTTGTTGATAATGCAAATACTAGTTTGTATTTTTATGATGGTCAAACGGGCACTGCTGGAAACTCTGGATATGGTGGATCTAATAGATTTTTAACAATTACCAATGCAATTACATATGATACAATTCGTGTCTATGACATAGTTGGTACTTGGGTTGCAAATACAGATTCATTTACTTCTGGAAACTCTTCCTATATTGTAACTGCACAAGACTCTGGCAAATGGGGAGTTGTTAAGTCATATAGTGGCACGTCGTTAAAAGTGAGTTTGGGCCTAAACTCTTCTGGATTTGCTGCATCTGACACATTTCTAGATCAACCATTGAGTGAAACTGCCACACCCGTAACAGCAACTATTTCATCTCTTGCAGTTGACACTTTAGATTTACCAACAACTAATATTGTTGTCAATGCTAAGAGTTTAAGTGCAAATACAACTGACAAGCATACTTCAGTTGTTATTGGTCCAGGACAATCTTTAGTTGTTGATGTTAGTGTTAATAATGCGGTCTCTTTTGATCTAGTTGGATTTGAAGATACCAGTGATGAAATTACAACAAGATCTGTTGCATACTGATTATTTTCTGATTCAATCATAAATTTTTCCAAGGATAAGACATGGCTCTTACTAGACTTAAGAATATCATTACATCCCGCACAGGTCGTATCATATACGTCAATCCTGACGATTTTGATGCTTCGGATGCTATTGATAATAGGGGAAACTCTGCCCTTAGACCATTTAAGACTATTCAAAGAGCCTTTTTAGAAGTAGCGAGATTTTCATATCGAGTTGGATTGTCAAATGATGAATTTGACGCATTCTCTATCATGCTATATCCAGCAGAGTATATCATCGACAATAGACCTGGAGAAATTCTTTATACTAATATTGCTCCATTAGATTCTAACTCAAACTTTGACATTACAACAGCAAATAATGTCCTCTATAAGTATAATTCAATTGAGGGTGGTGTTATTGTGCCAAGAGGTTGCTCTCTTGTTGGGACAGATCTTAGACGCACAAAACTTATTCCCAAGTATGTCCCATATCCAACAATTTTACCATCAAAAAATATCAATACAGAAGATCAATCACCTGGACCAACTGCAATTTTTAAGGTAACTGGTGGTACTTACTTCTGGCAATTTTCTTTCTTTGATGGTGCAGAAGAAGGTGTATATTATAAACCAGACTCTACAGAAACGCTTTCTCCAAAATATTCTCATCACAAACTAACTTGCTTTGAATTTGCTGATGGTGTCAATACTTTATCAACACTTATTGCAAACGGAAGTGTTGAAAATGGAGACTATTCTGCAGTACCAAATATTCTAGAAAGGACAGATCTTGAGATTTATTATCAAAAAATCTCAAAAGGTTTTGCGACAATTCCTGATACTTCTGGAGATCCAGCAACTGATCAGATTCAACCAAGAGTTGAAGAAAACAGAATTGTCGGACCAATTTCTGATGAATATCGTATTCTGCAAATTACTCGTAATGGCAATACCGCAACTGCGGTTACTGTTGATGAATTTGATAACCCCAGAAATCATGGATTCTCGGTTGGTGTTAACATCAATATTTCTGGTGTAACTGGATCTACAGGATCTCAGTCAGAAGCAGATGCTGGATTGTATAACGGATCATTTACAGTCACATCCGCTTCTGGTAATATCTTTACCTATCAAATGTCTGCAGAGCCAACAGGTAATGCTATTGGTAACACTATTTCAGTTAAAACAGAAATTGATACGGTTGATTCTGCATCTCCCTATGCGTTTAACTTATCCCTACGCTCTGTATGGGGTATGAATGGAATGAAAGCAGATGGTGCAAAGGCAACTGGTTTTAAGTCAATGGTTGTTGCACAGTTTACTGGTCTTTCACTACAAAAAGACGATCGTGCATTTGTTAGATATAATAGCTCTACTGGAAACTACGATGTTGCAACTGCAGGAGATGGTGCTCACCTAGATGGATTTGCAGAATACAGAAAGGGATGGGGACATAGACACATTGTTGCTGCAAATGATTCGTTTATTCAGGCAGTTTCTGTGTTTGCTGTGGGATATGAAACTCACTTTACATGTGAAAGTGGCGCTGACATGTCAATCACCAACTCTAACTCAAACTTTGGTAATACTGCGCTAAGATCTGCTGGATTCAAATCTAAGTCATTCAGTAAAGATAAAGCAGGTGAAATTACTCACATCATTCCACCAAAAGCACTTCCTGTAATCTCAACCACAGCAACAGGTACATCTGGCACCAACACAGTTACCATTGTCAATGATGGATCTGTTGAAGGTATTGAGTTGGGAATGAATGTTACGGGCACGAATTTAGGAACTGGTGCAGTTGTGACTAATATTAACACCTCAACTAGAGTTGTTACTCTCTCAGTTAATAACTCTGGCACAGTCAATGGTAACGTAATTTTTGGAGATGAGGTTTCTGTCAACTGGGTAAACATTGACATCCAACGCACGAAAACAATTAACACTGCTATTGCCTCTGGCGGTGGTGTGCCAGGAACCAGACTATATCTCTATGGTTATACAACTTCAACATCTCCACCAACCAATAAGGTACAAGGTTACACTATTGGTGCTAGACAAGATGGCACTGGTCTTTCAGCCGTAGCAGACAAAATTAACTGCTTACTTGTCACTAGCGGACAAAGCACTGCAACTGTAAAGAGTGCATCTATTACTCCATATGGTCCTAGCGTATCTGGCACAACTGCAGGAACTGCTGGATCTCCACTACAGTTTGACTCAACTACATACACAATCAATGGAGTAGCAAATCAAATTGGTGGTTGGTATATTACGGTATCTTCAACTAATAACACGATTTATACAACTTTAACAACTAATAATCAATATAACACAGTTAACTTTACACCAACCACCTTTATTAAGCGTATCCCAGATAGTAGAGATCTTGCAGACAGGACTTATAGAATTCGTTATGTGATTGATAAAGATAAAACAAATCCTCTTCCAAGACCTCCTCTTAGTGGTTATGTAATTCAACCATTGAATACAGATACAACTACATTCGCATTAGACAAATGTTTTTACATCTATGACATTGAAGAAACACAATCCTATGAGCAAGGAGTAGCAGATGGAATCTTCTACCTTACCCTCCTTTGTGCATCTATTGCACCTACAACTTCTAATTTCAACAACAGAAAATTCTCACAAAACGTCAACGAAGTCTATCCTACGTTTGACAGAGACAACCCTATTGGTGACCCTGCTGCTTCTGTATCCATCGCTGACAACCAAACTATCGGTTTAGTTTTTTCTACAGATGGTGCAACTCCAACACCAAACAAGGATGTTAAGAGATCTATTACCAAGGAAGCAATTCAATTCCTATTAGCAGATTCTGGATGGACACTACCAGGCACAACTCCAAACTATGATTCTGTAACTAAAAAGTTATCAAACGTCCCCCTTACTGCTCGTGCTGGAGATGAAGAGGCTAGAAAGATCAAGATCCGTGAAAATCTTGATACAACAGTTGCTCCTATTCCTGTAGAAACTCGTCGTCACTCAATTTTACGTTCTGGTAACCATACTTTTGAATATCTAGGTTTCGGTCCTGGTAACTATTCAACTGCATTCCCCCAGACACAAGTAGAAACATTAAATAGTGATCAGGTCAAGTTTTCACAATCAATTAAAGAGGAAGCAGGAGTTGCTTTCTATTCTGGATTAAACTCCAACGGTGACTTATTCATTGGTAACCAAATTATTAACCCAGTTACGGGTCAAATTACAAGTGAAGATATTGCTCAGTTAAACGTTGTTGGTGAAGAAAATACAACCATTCAGACATTCTCAGAATTGGTTCTAACTGATAAACTCACAGTTATCGGTGGCGCATCTAACCAGTTGGAATCTATCTTTGCTGGCCCAGTGACATTCCAGGGTCAAACGTCTTTCACTGATAATATAATTGCTAAAAAAATTACATACAATAATAATGATGGTACAGTAATTAAACAAACTTTACTTGCACCAGCATTAGCAAATGGTCAACCAAACTTCGCTAATGTTACTGGATATACAACTCCTGCTGATGGGGATTTAGTTTACAATATTAACTGGTCTCCTGGACTATCGTTAGGATGGATTTACTATAATGGCATATGGTATGAATTTGGATTAACAAATACCGCTGATATTAACATTGGCACATATAATGGAAATACCATTATTGGTCTTCGCACTGCACCAAACAACTCCTATGCAGTTAATGTTTTAGGTGATGTTAGAATTGACGGTAACCTTGTTGGTACTGGTAGAGGATTTGTCGGATCTGACAAATATGTTACTCGCACAACAACGGGCGATGGCACAACATTGACATTCCCAATTACAACCTATACGGGTGGTATCAAACATTCACAAAACTCTGTGCTTGTGTTCTTAAATGGTATTGCTCAAGTTCCTGGTACAAACTACACGGTTGATACAAATGGGGCAAACGTCGTGTTTGCTTCTGGTGATGCCCCAACCTCTGTAGACACAGTACGTATCTTAGAGTTGCCAATCTAATTCCCTAAATATAAAAGGAGATTGTAGTATTTCTCATGGCAGTACAAAAGATTAGAGAGACGCAGATCAACACTGCGACAGCAGCACAAATTACTAGTCTCACATTCTTAAATACTAATAGTGTTTTAAGATTGCCAGTTGGTGATAGCACCAACAGACCTGCGTCTCCTGCATTTGGTACAATTAGATTTAATACTGCTAGAGATTCTGTTGAAGTATATGTAACTGATTCTGACGGATTCGGTCTTGATGGATGGAAAGATGTTGGAGCAAAAACTAGTAATAGTATAGGCACTGGTGAAATTATTCGTGCTAATCCTGCATCTATTTCTGAAAATCTTACAATTCCTGCTGTAGGAACAGATAGCAAATTTGCTTCTAGTTGGACAAAGGCACCATCATACGGAATTACAATCAATAATACTTTTACTGTCATCGTTGGTGCTAATGCTGAATGGACAGTTTTTTGATTAAATTATAAATAACTAAACCAAGAATAGGAAAAGATGTCACAGCTTAATGTAGAAAGAATTAGAAATTATCAATCTCCAACTAACCCTGGAATTGATATTACTTCTGCTGGAAATGTGTCTATGGATTCTGGCACTTTCCTCCTTGATGCAGCTAACAACCGAATTGGCCTTAATACTGCAAGTCCAGGGGCATCTTTAGATATTGGTGGTGACAGAGGAGTTAGATTCAATACAACTCCATTAAGAGAGAAATTTAACACAGTTAGTGGTACAATCAACGGTAATGTCACATGTGATCTTTTAACGGCAAATGTTTATTATTTTGACACGGCATCAACTGCAAACTGGACTCTTAATTTAAGAGGTAGTGCTTCGGTCAGCTTTAATGCCTTGATTGAGGTTGGTCATTCTGTAGTATTTACAGCGATTAGCACTAACGGTGGATCTTCTGGTTTCTCTAGTAGTTTGCAGATAGATGGAAATGGACAAACAGTACGTTGGTCTGGAGGTACAGCACCAACTGCTAGAGGTGGTACTGGAGGGTTTGACATTTATCAATATACTATTCTAAAAACTGCTGCAAGTACATATGTAGTAGTTGCGGCAGTAGTATATGTTGCTTGATCAGGAGGTTTTATCGTGCCAATATTTTCTTCTCTTTCTAATCTTTCAACATTTAGACAATTTAGTCTTGGTGGAAAGAAGAAACAAGAATTTTTACAGTCAACCACTTTTAATCATACTGGATCTACTCAGACTTTCAGTATTCCTGCTAACTCCAACTGGGTTAGAATACGGGCATGGGGCGGTGGCGGAGGAGGTGCTGGCCCTGGCAGCGGCGTTGGAGGAGCAGGAGGTGCTGTAGATGCTTATTACCCAGTAACTGCTGGCGGGCAATTAACTGTTTATGTTGGCGGGGGTGGGACTCAACCTCCATCTCAAGGCGGTAGCGGCGGACCTGGCGGATTCGGTTGGGGCAATGGCGGTAATGGTGTACCTGGTGATCCTGCTGGTTCTAACGGATCTGGAGGCGGCGGTGGTGGTGGATCTAGTTCTGTCACAACTCCAGGTGGCGGCACTGTTTATGTAATTGCAGCTGGCGGCGGCGGTGCTGGGGGTGGTAACTGGGGTCCTGATCCATCACGCTCTGGTGGTAACTCTCCTGGCAACAGTAGTGGTGGATCAAACGGATATAATACTGGCGGCGCTGGTAGCAACCAGAGCGGCGGCGCTGGAGGAGGCGGTAGAGGATCCAGCAGTCGCGGGCCTGCATCACCAGGAGGGCAAGCAGGAACTAACGTTCTAGCTCCTTCTCCTGGGGTATTTACTTGGGGCACTCCATATAGCAACCAAACATTCAATGGTAGTGGAACATCAGCAGCAAACCCAGGCCCCCAGTCTGCTGGAGCGGGCGGTCCTGCAGGTTTTGGATCGACTGCTCCACATGGTAGGGTAGTTATTTCCTTCGATTGACAATTTACATTTACTGATATATACTTAAAATTATTAAACTCTGAATTTAAATATGAGTGAAGTAAAAGTTTTTGGTTTATTTCCAGTACCTTTAATTTATTGTAAATTTAAAAATCATAAGAAGTATTTTTTTGACGATTTTCCACAAATATCAAAAACTCCAGATTCTTGGAGATGTAACTTATACACATCTTTTCCAAATACGGATGACAATGATGAATTTATTGAAAGTGATATTATTTCTTCAATGAAAGAAGATATAAAAAATTCTATAGATGAATGCTTTGAAAAACTCTCAATAACTAACGATTGGTATTTTGAAAATTTTTGGTACAATGCGTACAATTTAGGAAATTATCAAGAATCTCATCATCACATGGCTTCATCTGGAACAAAAAGTCCATTTTGGTGTGGAATATACTACAATAAAGGATCTAGCCCAACAATATTTGAAAGAAATGATGTATCTAGAGAGGTTCACGACTTTCCAAATTGTTTGGATTGTGAGATAAAAGAATCATTTTATGATGAATGGTATTTGAATGTTGAAGATGGCGACATCATTTTATTTCCTCCATATTTAAAGCACCGTGTCCCCCCAAGAGATGATAATTCTACAAGATTAACATTTTCCTTTAATTTGCAGTTAAAATAATACTGATATGTATAAATTTTGACACCTTAATTAAGTTCATACATAATAACACTGAATACATTATTCACATATGGCATTACAATCAATTTGGTATTATACAGATATACCAGAAGATATTGTTGACTCTATTGAAAGGGATTGTAGCAATTTTGATTATTGGTTTCAAGATTCTACCGTTGGTGGAGATGTCTTAAACCGAGATAAAAGAAATTCACAAAATGCTTGGATACCAACTGCACACTGGGTAGGTGGATTTATATGGCATTATATTGAGAGAGCAAATCGTGAAAACTTTCTGTATGATTTGACTTGTATTGATGGAGAAAATCTTCAATATACAAGATATACGGAAGGGCAATATTATGGTTGGCATAATGATGCTGGACTTGCAACTCAATTCAAACCTCGTAATTTAGGATCTAGAGGTTGGGATGATGCAATTTCTGACTATCTTGGCAAGCAGTCTGAACAAATTAGAAAGTTATCTGTTGTTATGCAACTTTCTGATCCTGATGATTATGAAGGAGGTAATTTGCAAATTATGGCAGAGGACTACAATCAAACGTATTTCGCTCCAAGAAAGAGAGGCACAGTGATTCTATTTGATTCGCGGGCACAACATAGAGTATTGAAAATTACTAAGGGTATTAGAAAATCCATCGTTGGGTGGGTCATTGGTCCGAGGTGGAAGTGATGAGTAACTTCACTGTTTTTCCATATGCCCATGATAAAATAAATGCAAATATAGGTACTGCTCCAACTAACAATAAAGAGTTTGACAAAAATGGATATTTTATTGTGCGTAATATTGTCAATGTTGATAATTTAGTTGATGATGTACCTAAAGAGAGAAATGCGAAGATTGCTTATTTCGGATCTGAAGATAAATTCAGTATTTGTAATGCTGAGCAAGTGCAGGGTGCAGTAGCACGATATAACCATCCAAAATATAAATCCACACATCATCAAGTATTAGAAAAGATTTCTGCAATTATTGGGAAACCTCTGTATAAAACTTATTATTATGATCGTTTTTATTTTCCTGGACAAGAGTTACATCGACATACTGACAGAGATTCGTGTGAAATATCCATCACGATTCACATTGGCACCAACTTAAAAGAACCTTGGGGATTTTGGATTTTAACTCCATCAAATCAACAGAAAGAAATAATTCTGAATCCTGGCGACGGTGTTATTTACAAAGGGTGTGAGCAACTTCATTGGAGAAAACCAATGCCAGGTGTTAGACGTAATAAACTTCGTAAAATGTTTAAGCAACCAGAGTTGTATTACCATCAAATCTTCTTCCATTATGTTTTAGCAAATGGATACCGAGTGCATTGTGCCAATGATCCAGGTGTAACATCCTGAGTTTGGGAATAGATAAGTGTGCTATGATATGGAAGTAGTCAATCCCCAAGGCAATGCAATTTACTCTTACCTGTCGTGATGAAGACGGTACTGTTACAGAAAAACGTTTTGATAGCGTATATCTAGACAATGTTGTTGGAAACATTGGAGACTTTCTTCGTGGATGTGGATTTTACTTTGACGAGTTGGAAGTAACTAACGACAGTATTGATGAATCTCCTTTTGTGCAATTTTTGTCAGAGACGGAGGAAGAGGTGCCACAAACTAATTGACATCTCAACTTCTTTTCTCTAATATATACAGTGTAGTTAATTTTTCCTCAACAATCAACTTTTATGGGTAAAACATTTCGACGTGGCGGTAACGAGCGTGGTTACTATTCTCCTGGCAAATCCTTGAGAGATAAACGTCAACGTGGTGGTTTCAGTCGTAATCAATGGGAATATGATGATCAACCCAACAAAAATGACAACCGCAAAACTAAATATACTGAATCATTCGACAACATTGATGGAGAATGGGCATGACACATAGTTGGTTTTCCGAAGACTCTATCTTTGAGCGAATTGCCGAAGAGACTGAAAAAGAAGAGCAACCAGAAGTGCCAGAGTTTGATGATGCTGCAGAGGGAAGTTATGAAATAGATTATACGGTTCAATACTAAATGTGTGAGAGGGGATTGACACCCCTCTTTTTTTATGGTAATATAAATAAATCGTCAAGACATTAACTTGACGCTTTCTTTCTACCATATTAAGGAGAATCAAATGTTCATCAAAGACCTTCTTGGTGCGTACACTATTAACGTACCTAAAACTACATCTGGCAACTTAATGCCAATAGAATCATTTACCGCTGAAGAAGTAAGAAACTTTAAGATTGATAAGCAGTATCAACGTCATATCTCTCCAGCATATATCAAGAAAAGTGGATCACTTGACCTTACAAAGTTGACTCCTATTGTTGCATGTCACCGCCCAGAGTCTCTAGGAGAAGATGGTGGTTATTACGTTGTTGATGGTCAACACCGCACTTTCAGAGTTGTGCATAGCGACTATTCTGGTCCTGTGCCTGTGCAAGTTTATACTCATCCAGAAGATTCTAGTCTTGAAGAGTGTATTAAGTTTGAAGCAATTCTATTTGAGGATATGAATACCCTCAGCAAAAGGACATCCAAACTTGATAACGTACGTGCTGGCATTTGTAGTAAAAAAGACGATGCACTTCATATCCTGAATGTGATGGAAATGATCAACATTACTTGCGATAACTTTGGATCTGAGAATGATGATGCCCGCGAGTTGGAAGTTTTCACACACTTCTATTATCTCTGCATATCAGATTATGATTCTCAGCATACCTCTAGAATCACTGAAGGATATAAACTTCTTGATGAAATGTATCCAGAAGAGATAACTGTGAATGGATATATGTTGCGAGCATGTTGTTTGCTTTCTGAGTTTGAGAAAGCACTTACAAACGGTAAAAAAGCAAAGTTTGGTGAATATCTTCGTGATACACTACCTAAAATCAAAACAGTTAAATCCCTTGTAAAGGGATATGCCACTCAGGACTCTCCAAGGTACATTATGCACGACATCATTAAGTCATATAATGAGTTGCCTGGTGTAACTGGTGCCATCAAAATTGGTGATGATATGATTAAACGTCTGTCAAATAAAGCACTCGGAGGAAATCCTAGGTTTTCTAATCCAAATGTGTGACAGTTGACCTAGTGGCACAGGGGGGTTGACAGACCCCCTTTTTTCATGTATTCTATGAAAGTTGAAACAAACAAACACTAATCCATGTCTCGCATCGCCAATCAGTATCGCCAAATGATTCCTTTGGCACTCAATCTTCTCACCGAATCATTGAATGGTGCCCTCGATCGTCTTACCTTTGGGCATGGTGGTGATCTTGATAGTCTGATGCCAGATACGGTTAGCAAGACTAAACTTATTGCCATCTTTCTGCCCTACGCAATGCAGGAAGCAGCAAACAAACTTGGAATCAAGTATAAGTTTGTCAATGCTAATGGTTATGATGTGGAGATGAGTGACGATGGTGTTGTTACCATCGAAGAAAAAGCATCTCTGATGAGTGAAGAAACCAGCGCATCCTTTGCCACTGGTAACAACCACAGCAAGGTCAAGAATCACCTGCACTTTGTTATGAAGTTGCAGAATGTTGGTAACATCTTTACCTCTTGCTTTGCTGCTCTGGTTGATGTACCTGACCTTAGCGAAGGATCTGGTTGGGATGATGCTGTCACCAAGAGTGGTAAGAATAACAATGGATTCTCTTCACTGAAGATTCTTAACCAAGACTATGATAAAATCGAAGTGATTTACGGAGACATCCGTAAAGCAAAGAAATATATCCACACCGTATACGAAACTCTCGATGCTTGATACTAACACAACACATTTGATGAGTTGCATCACTGGGATGCAACAGATGGATGCAGAATCTGTAGATCTCTGCGTTACATCACCACCATATGATGACCTTCGCACCTATAATGATAGCAGCAAATGGGACTTCAATGTCTTCAAGGATGTCGCACAGGGTTTAACTCGTGTGCTTAAAGATGGTGGCGTCATTATGTGGAATGTGAATGATGCTACGATCGGAGGATCTGAAACTGGCAGTAGTTTCAGACAGTGCTTATATTTTATGGACGCATGTGGTCTGCGTTTGCATGACACAATGATCTACGAAAAGACGGGCACAGCGTTTGCATCTGGTCCCACCAGTGTACGCTATACTCAAATCTTTGAGTATTGTTTTATCTTATCCAAGGGCAAACCTAAGACGGTTAATCTTATTCAGGACAAGAAGAATAAGTGGGCAGGTATATCCTCTTGGGGCAATGCTAAGACTAGAAAGAGGGATGGCACGATGCACGATCCTGGTCGAAAGAGTAACACCATCCGTGAATATGGTGTGAGGACTAACATTTGGAAGATCAAGAATAGTGGTGGTTTTGGTCAATCTTCTAAGGCATCTTACAAGCATCCTGCTACAATGCCTGAGGAATTGGCACGGGGTCATGTACTTACCTGGTCAAACAAAGGAGATCTCGTTATAGATCCTTTTATGGGTGCTGGTACTACTGCACAGGTCTGTATTGAGGAGGATCGTAACTTTATTGGTTTTGAGATCGATCCCCAGTATTATGAAATGTGTATCGAGCGTGTTAAGATTTCGACTCCTACATTGTTAAGTAATCTCGTGGAGGTGTGACAGTTGGCAAACTGCACACTAAATAGGTCAAAACTTCATGAGACGGTTTATAGTAACTTTGTTATTCACAGACGGGACACTGACCAATGTAATAGTTGACTCAAATGCTTCGCAATGGTTTGTGCTCCATTCTCAAATAGCACACAAACAAAATGTCCAATCCTACTCAATCCTTGATGCCAAACACTTACGATTTTACAGGTGATGCTACTACCCTCCTTGGTCTGGTTGGTATTGTTTCAGCGTTTGTTATTGTTGTTACTGCCTTCCGTCGCTTTTTCAATTCTCCTTATAACGTCCGATATGTAAAGCGCACTGATGAAACTCCCATCGAATCTGAATGATATGATCACACCAAAGACTAAATCTACCTCCCTTCAGAGTCAGATTAAACAACTGAAGAAAGCACTTAAAGAAGCGGATAAAAACCCGCTTCTGTATAAACAAGAAGAATATGTATTTCTGAAGCGATCTCTTCGTCGTCTTCGTGAAGTACTTGACACCGCTAGAAAAGCACAAAAAGGAGGATTTGGTTATGAAATTTGATGAAGATCTTGAAGATCTTGAAGATCTCTTTGAGTATGACAACGCGACAACACATTCAGATCAATACTTTTTAACGGGTGCAACTGATCGCGTCCAAATGCGAGAAGAGGAGTGGGTTTCTTCCTTCCTTGGATCGGAAGAAGAACTAATTGATGACATTCTCTCACATACTTGACATGCTTTCCCTAATTCTCATTGGATCAATCTTTACCCCTCTCGGTCACACAAAACCAGTAGAAGTGAAGGTTGTGCCTTTTAATGAAAATGTTGCACGTTATTGTGCATATAAATCAAATATTCCCTATGCTTCAGATGATTTTACTGAAGTTAAGTGGATTCAATTTAAGACCTGCTACAATTCTCTTAGTATTGGACATTGATTATGACTGAAGATCTTGTACGCCTTAACGTGCATGAAATTGGTATTCTTCTCTCTGCACTTCAATACATAGATTTGAGAGAAGAACATCTTATTGCTAAACAATATGGAAGTGTGCCAGCACTGTATAACAAACTTTACAGTGTATTTGAGTCAATGGATCGCTCTCAAGTTAGACTACAAAATGATGTAGTACCTTCATTCTAGTGTGCCAGTTGGATTAGTGGCACAGCATCCCACCAAACCGCTCCAAGGGGTGCCATACTAACAGAGTCAAAGCAAACGACTATGATCGAATCCTACAACTTCACTGGTGACGCTGTAACCTACCTCGGGTTGGTTGGTGTTATCTCCACCGCTATCATTCTGGTTTCGGTGTTTCGTTCCTACTACAACTCTCCCCTTCTTAAGTGATGACTTCTTTTGCTGACTACGTTGAGACCAAACCAATGAAAGATCGACAGATCGAAGATGTAGAGCGTTACACAGTTATGTTATGCTCTGCTCTGTATGAAAGTATCAAGACGCAGCAACTGCGTTGGCATTATCTTGGTCAAGCAAGTGGCACCGATAGTGAATATCACGAAAACAAGATTCGTGAGATTGAAAATGGTGGTGTTGACCATGAGTTTTATATTGAAGAAGGTCGCAAATATCTTAAACTTATCCACCAATCTGGTGTGGGTGGTAGTCGGAGTGTCCATGCTTTTGTGAATAAAAAGACTGGCGAAGTGTATAAACCTGCAACGTGGCAAGCACCTGCCAAACATGTACGCTATAATCTTCTTGACGAGAAATCTCGTGAAGAATGTTATCAACGTGCCGACTGGGCAGGTGGTTATCTTTACATCCGATAAAAAATTACTATGGACATGCAACTTGAGCGTCAATACTGCATTGACAACATGGGAGAAACTCTTTACGAGCGTATGATTGCAATAGCAGATGATTCTCCCTTTGATTCTATCTCAATCTATGAGGAGTGGGTTGTTGATGGTAAAGATCCTGAAGATGATATGTTTATCTTTCTGGACAACTTTACTCTAGAAACCACATGATGTGCCAATCTAAGAAGTGTCACATGGGGGGTTGAAATGCCCCCTGTTTTGTGCCATACTAACAGTATGAAAAACACTCACCTAGAGCATCCCGAAGATTCTGTACTGCTGGGTAAGCAATCTGTGCAGGATACTATCAACTATCTGCGTAACTGTAAGGGTTACTGCAGTGTGAAATATGATGGTTCTCCTGCTATTGTTTGGGGCACATGTCCTGAGACTGGTAATAGGTTTGTGGGCACGAAAAGTGTATTCAACAAAGTCAAAGTGAAGGTCAATTATACTCATGCTGACATCGAGAAGAATCATAGCAACAACGAAAAAGTTGCTGCCATCCTACACACCTGTCTTGAGACATTGCCGTGGGTGGAAGGGATTCATCAGTGTGATTTTATTGGTTATGGTGGTAAAAGCACTTTTACGCCCAATACTATCACTTATGACTTTGTTTCCGAAGATG
>Ga0194118_10003078_pt1 | contig 19939 bp, 26 predicted proteins | sample TA2MahsurfametaG_2_FD_148662 | JGI IMG/M metagenome (GOLD analysis project Ga0194118, IMG submission 148662) | Freshwater microbial communities from Lake Tanganyika, Tanzania - TA2015013 Mahale N5 surface | ecosystem: Environmental > Aquatic > Freshwater > Lake | place: Tanzania: Lake...
CCCCAAAACCCCAAAACCCCATATAAGTCGCATTAAATTTATTTTATTAAGTGATTGATTAGTCGTGTTAATTTGTTGGCATATTACAATAAAGAGACTGTAAAGAAATGCTTCAGGGCTATAAATACCTTTCTCGAAGTTTTATGAGGGGGAGACTTTTAATATCTTCTTGAGTTGCCGATGGCATAAACGTGATTAAAGTTTAATTTTATTGGTTAACTGTTTGAAAGAATTTGTCTTTAAAAGAGAGCTTTACTACTTGGTTATTATTCTTAATCAATTCACAATCACAATGCAAGAACTTTCGCATATTCACGGTGCGAGCCCGCAGACCACCCAATTCACGACTCTTGGGTGCTCCCACAACTCGGCCCTCACCGCAAACTAAACAAACAATCACGATTCTCAACACGAACACCAGCATATCTACGAACAACCAGAGCTGCAGGCACACCCCACCGCCTACGATCCAAACTCCCACAAGCTTTTCGCGCTCTAAAACACCTCAGAGGAATCAAAAACTGAAATTTTGCAAACGAGTTCTCTCCTTCAGACCTTCGCCATGCCACACCAGGAGTTAAATCCAGCCAAAACCAGCGTCCCTTCAACTTTCGGGTCGCTAGAGGCATCTCAGAGTAGCTCTGTTAGCGCAATCATAAGCAACGAATCGAACAGGACCAAAGCAAGCGAGCCAACTCCCATCGCGCCCAGCTATATGCGCTTCGATACTAGTGAGTCAACGCAAGGTATCGAAATATCCCAATCTGGTAAGTATTTTCTCCTCTTTCTATTTGCATTGGCTTGGGTGATGGCAAACTTTCGGCTTGTTAGAAAGTCGATAGGTAGCTATAGCGCCGTCAACGGGTGCATCCTTTGGTGTGAGCGGCGCGAGACTTATATCAATAGTTGGTTAAGTCTAATTAAATCAACATCAACTAACGGAATGTCTAATTTTGATCATACGTGTAGGACTCACTGTCACCTCAACACAAAGAGGACAAAAGGCCGTCTGCAACGTGGCTATGACTGAGGGTGTGCACTATTGGGAAATCCAGTGCCCACTGAAGCTGCAAGGAATACGTAAGTCTCCCTCACTATTGTGTTTACTTTGTGCAGAGTTCGGCGTGACAACCAAAGGCGAAAACCCGGTATCTTTAACGCAAACTTTCCACTCGACCACTGAAAGAGTCGTCGGTGTGGAACTGAACATACACACGCTGGAAATGCGCTTCTTCATTCAGTCCCGCTACTGCAAGAAGCAAAAGATCAAAAAGCTTGTCCATTTGGAGAAGCCAGCAGAGAACCTAGAGTGGTTCGCCCTGGTCGAATTTAAGGAAAGCTTCAACACCGTGACTCTCAATCCCTTCCGATCAAGACCCATTCCTGAGACCACCTCAGCCCAAGCACTCAGCAAACTCCCTGAAACTCTCAATTTTGACCCTACACACGCCAAGATAGCGCTACTGGAGCAGCTTGTCGGCAATCACATTGTTGTGAGTAGCACGCATCCCAAAGCCGACAAGTACGACCTCTAAGAAATCTTGGATAAGCTGTAGCAGCTGCCAGCCTACCAGATTACTTCTAAAGTCTTGAGCACTAATGAGAACACTTCCGATGTTTATGACCTCATTAAGCTGAACAACTGGGCTGATCTGATTTAAATAACAAAAATCTTCAAGAGTTAGGGCTTAAACGTTGTAGGTCCTCGCACATTAGCCAAACTACTCTTACCTATCGCTGATTCTAAATCTTCGCAGCTTTACTCGACTTCGACAAGTCTCAAAGCTTTACAGGCCGATTAGACTTTCAAAAACTGGTTAAGTGACCTTTTCTCTAAGTTTGGCGACCAGAAAATTACAAGCCTCTTCGAAGCAGAGGCCTCAAACGCCCGTGACTACCTGCTTACTAATCTAGGCCAACAGCTGTAAGCAAATTTAAAATCATCGGTGGCAGTATCTTAAGTCTCCTGCACCCCGCAAGGTAAAGTTATCGTCGCGAAAGGCTCTGAGGTCAAACTCTTTAGCCAAGATGCAGATATGAGTCTCTTTAGTAATTACCCAAGAGCGGCAGTCGACAAAGTTTACCTGAATGTAAATGACAAAGATCTCCACTACTTGATTAAACACAGTAACTCAAAGGATCTTGGAAGTTTCTACGAATAGGTGGCCAAGACATTTGATGGCCAAAGATTCCAAATTAGTTACTTTACTGCGCTTGTTGCTGTTTAAACTATGCTTGCGGACTGCTGTCGTCAATACTCACAAGCTGAGGAGCTTGGTTACCAAGTCTCTTTGAATGACACCTCCAAAAATGCCCCCGTAAAGAAAGTCCCAAACTAGAACGAAGCAGAACTCACTTTTACGGAGCTGCATCTGCTCATGAGCATCTGTCTTGACCTTGAAGATTAGCTTTGGGCAATGACACAAGCGCCCTAAGTACCCGCCTAAGTCAAAAGCATGTGGATACAAGCCAAGTCTCGCACTCACACAGCTTACGGTCGTCTGACTTCGTTTCTTGGATTGACTGATAGCGAGGACCCGATTAAACTTGCTGAGTTGGGTCTTATAAACGAACATCAAACATAAAGACGCTTCATTCATTTCCAGGAGCCTCATGTGCCCCTCGAAAGCATCTACCAAAGCTGCAACCTTATCAGCACCCTGGAAAAATAGCTTCCCACTAATTACCTTCTGAAAGGTCTATCAACTTGGAACGTCAAACTTGACAAGACTCTAAACGCTCTTCCACCTTGCGAGCATCTCAACGGCCTTTCAAAATAAATCTACGAGAAGGAAAACATCACAGCTCAATCCACAGTGGATGAGATCCACTGCGTTGGCAACTTCGTAATGACTGCGAACCGTGCAAATGCAAGCATCAATATCTTCTCCACGTAGATGGGATTGAATCGCACTTTGCAACATAATTTCTTCAAGCAGCTTTACCAAACTCTTGACGAGAATAAAACAAAGCCTCTAGCTCATCTGAAGTTCAAAAAGGTCCTTGAAAACCCTCTAGCCAGAATCATGTCAAGAAAAGGCCAGCAGCTCCCTCTTTTTAAAGAGAGTGACCTTCAGGATAATCCATCTTCCGAGATAATTAAAATTAACGAAGAATACGATATTGAGACAAATGATGCCTTTTTTGGTAGTCTCTTTGAAATTGCGAGCACTATCCAAAATGTAAAGAAAGATGACGAACATAGTGAAACTTCAGACGATGAACAACACTATTACGATGCATTGCCAGCCGATAAAACTTTCGTTCAAGCGCTTATGAGCCCTCTGTAGCCACAGAAGACTACAAATGGTGGCCCTTGGTAACCGTCTAAAGATGTTCCCAAGCCTCCGGTCGAGGAAGCTAAAGCCAAAGCTGAGCAGGAATAACTTACTGAAGCCCAGATTAAAATAAAGAAAGAACTTATGAATATGGCCTTTGCAGAGGCACAGATCGACAAGGCAATCGCCAAGGCAAATCCAACTACACTAAAAATCGAAGAGGTTGTCGAAATCATTATCTAGGATGCTGCTGAAGATGCCAAAAATAAGAAACCTGAACCTGTAAAGCCGCAGACTAATGAAATAATTTAGTGGAAAGAGTACTTTTGCGAAAGCTGCACTTACAAGAATGACGAAAACCCTGGACCTAATTGCTCGATCTGCGACAACCCCGCTCCCGAGTCCGCCAAAATCTTCAAGATCTCAGAAAAATAAAAAACAGAAAACTTGAAAAAGCAAAAGGAGGAAGAGGAAATACGCAAGCTAGCCGAGCGCGAAGAGAAGATGAGACTTGAGCAAGAGCGCAAAGTGCAGCTTTTAAAAGACAGTTTGACCGAATGTCAAAACTATTATAAATCTACTGAAGCGATTGCGTTCTTCTCCGCACTGCAGAATGAAGGCAAGTCCTTACAGCCTGTGCTCTTTGGTTGCGTACTGCAGGGTAAAGGCTGGGTCGACCTGCATTTTAAGTATGCCCGTTACAGGTAGAGCTACATCGATAAGTGCTTTGGAGGAGAGTCTAACTTCCTGGAATAGCTAACCACTAGCCAAACCGCCGTCGAGTCTATCATCCCCTCAACCATTCTCTAAAAGAATTAGCAGGAAGTATTGCGCACTTAGGATCTCGCCGTTGCAAGACTGAACCTAGATCAGACAACGACGGTTTTCCAAGTAGGAACCTAGATTAGCGATAACAACAAGCTACACGTGATTGTCTCTGGTGTTAAAGAAGGCAAGCATATTACCGTGGCACTAAGCGTCAACAACAAAGGTTTGATATCGTGTGAGCAGATCGCCTCTCTGGACGGAGTAAAAGTCAACAAAGGTGTTTCTCACTAGGGAAAAGTTTTGCTACAATGTGGCGCAAGTCTGAGTCTGTTTGAAGTCAGCACAACAGATCGCTCAATCACATTCACTTAGCTTCAAAGCATCAGCCTCAATGGTGATGAGTACTTGCTAGGCATTTCAAATGGCTTGGTAAGCATTCATTCAAGCAAGTCTATTCGTACTCTGCATCTTACATCTTCTGCTATTCAATTCAAGACGCTTGACTCTGCAGATTAGAACCAGAAACCGACAGTTAAGGTATAAAACGTAGAGTCTGTGCTGTAGATGTCGATTGATCCGGCGAAAATAACCGTGGATGACCTTGATCGATATGAGTAGATGATGCAGGGTGATGGGGCTTCTGGTGTTAGTAATTCTAATGCAGCGCTGCACAACTCAGTTCGACACACTTGGCAAGTTTGGCAAAATTAAGATGAGATTGGTCCCATGCAGGTGCGTCTAAGTCAGCCTACTAACCTAATCCAACTAAACATAGACCTTAAGTTCAAGTGCAACGCGATGTCCGACCTCAACGATAAAATCTTGAGTTAAATCGGAATCGCCCCAATCGATAACAAACCTCAGGCTGCACAACCCATATCAACCACTGACACCCAAACAAATGTTTCAAAACGTCTCGGCCTTTTATCTTTAAAGGGATTTGCGGAGGACCAGCTCAAAGTGGACGCTGACACTTAGTAAAATGAGACAATCTACCTTCCACTGATTGTTAAAAGCAACAAAGGCTCCTGCTACAATAATCAACTTTTGCCGTCAAAGATGCTAATCGACAACGACCATATGTTCGCAAGTAACTACCCTAAGCCTTAGGTCGTCTTCGCACACTAGGATGAGCGTAGAATGCTTGTTGAAAAAGTAACGATTAGGACGCTGCTAAGCTCTAAGACTGGAGCGTACCCTCTTGGGGAGGGGATGATCTTTTTGAGTGATACTTTATAGCCCCTTGAGGAGCTCGATGCCTTCAGTAAGTTTAATCAAAGTTCCTACTAACAGTGGAAAGAGTAAAGAAGTAAGGATTTACGGCCGATGCGTTCAAACGAACCAGTCGCTTATTTCGTTTTCGATGAAAAGCTGTAAATCACTTTTGACCTCGATTTTAAACGACCCACCAAGTACATTCTACTAATGCCGACAGGTTTCAGACAGAAACCTTAGGCTTTTATGCAGAATCCAGATATGGTCCCTATGGAGATCTAATTCTTCGGCGTCAGTGGCTCGGTTGTGATTGAGGAACAAAAAGTGCTCGATTAGATCGAGGTGAACGATCCCACACAAAAGCTCGACTTGAATGTCTTGAGTAGCTTTGCTTTGGATGTTGAACTGCAGAGTCAGGATGAGACGGCGAGGTTCACGATTGATAGCTTGAAGATTGACCAGTTCTTTGTGTGCGATAAAAATATCAGTGCTGATACGCTGCTACAAAATAAAGCTGTGATCTAGTCAAACATTAGGCTCGAAGGCTAATCTATTATCCGTGTAACGGACTCTCGACTCTCCCTGCAAAATATCGAGAGCGTCTCCATTACTCTCAGATCCACGGAAGCGAGGCGAGAGTGGGATATGCTATTTGCATCTGTTGAATGTATACAGCCTAAAGTCGCAGGCTAGAGCAATTAGGCTGATAAGCCCCTTTTCTCGAACCCTCACATCTCCGCATGCCACTATAGATCATGCCTGTTGGACCCGCTCTACTTCAATATTGTTAACAAACAAATCGTCACAATAATCACGGACATTAAAGTCACTCAAAGAATCAGGAGCCGTGCAATTTAATTCCTTACGCGTATTGTGCATAAGGATGCCCGCCTTCTACAACTCGTCTTGAGTGAGATAAACTTGAAGGAATTCCTGCTCATCAACGTATTCAGTACAGATCAGAGTAGGATGATCCCAGTGGCAGCCGAGTTATTGAAAGCTTTCCAAAGCGATGCATCCTTCATTCAAACCCTATACAAACTTCTGATTGAGCAGGTATAGTCACTGCCCTCTTAAATTATCGGTTACCACGGATACGAGGCATTTATAGGGATGTTGAAATGGGTTTTGCCTCTCGACACTGAAGGAACGTTGGAAGTTTTAGTTGAAACTTTAGTTAAAAAAGTGTTACCGATTATCGCAGGAGCACAAACCCAAGATCAAGTCCTGTATAGAACACGCTTCACCCAAGAGCCTACAACTAAATCTTCTTACCCCTATGACAAATACACGTTCTAAGCATCTGCAGCCAATGCATCATTTTCGAGCAGTTTTGCAGGCTAGATGGAAAAAACTGATTCAGCGGTTAAGAAAGCGGATAACCTCATCTATTAGGTGTTGATGGAACAGTCTATCTCAAAGTCTCGTTTGGTCCACACCCACAAGTTGAAATTCTTCGCTGAGACCGAGGTCAACACGATTAAGATCTATTTCGCACCTCAGGTGCCAGGTACCGTCGCCTCCTATTAAATAAAAGTGGACTTAATCGATGGCAACAAGCTAATCTTCTCGCAGCATCAACCACATTACAGTTTCCACTAGTACTGTGTGCTGCCATACGAGGCCAAAGCCGTCAAGAATCAAGATTACGCTTTGACGATCGGCGACCTCAGTCACTTGACCTAAGAGCTAAAAGTTGTGGTCACATACTCATCCCTTACCACCGCAGCCCCAACTTCAGCTAATAGTCCATAGAAAGCACCCGCAGAGAACGCTCCCACCATTAAGGTCGAAGCTTATGGTAAGATTGATGGGAAAAATCGGCACGAAGCTACAGCATTTTATGAGGGAACATTGAAATCACTCAGCGCTGACCAGAAGAAATCTTATTCAAGCTTAAGCAGATGCTAATAAACATACACCATCTCGGATAAGGCTGCTGTTGAATAGCGCTTCTTGCCTGTAATAAGTGATTAATCTCTTCAGCCGGTCGCCCAAAAAACAGAAAATGTCCAATCAATAGCTGAGGACTCGAAGGATTTTTCAGAGTTAGTAAAGTTATAAAAGTGTTTATCTGAGGGCACTTTTAACGGTAAACTTTCTAAGGCTGACTTAACAGACCTCTCCACAAAAATTAACAAGGCTCAGGCGATGCCTTCTAAAGACGCTACACCATCCGAGTGCAGCCAGTACATGATTTCAGTTGCATGTGACCTCTCAAAGTTAATCAACTTCATAAAACACCAATAAGTCTCTCTTAAACAGACATTCACGAAGCACTGCACCAACATGCTTGATTTCTGCCTGGAGTACTTTACGCGCTTGATCGTAAATGAGTCAGGTACAGTGCAAGCAGATTCAATTAGGTTCCTTAAAGAGTGCCTGCTCGAGATTGTGAGCCCCGAAGAAGCGCAAAAGTTTATCTGCAGGATTATTGATGAGTTCCTGTCTGCGCCAATCAAACACATTTCGCAGAAAGCTGTCATCGAGGCTACCGTATAGCTTGGTGTAGATGAGAAAGTGCTTATCAACTACTTGGTCGAGAAGTTAGGAATTAATGCTGGTAAAAAGCACGAAAAAAGTCCTACCGCGATGATCTTTGCAGTGTTATCCCTCGTGCTTAGTAATTACACAACTTTGAAGCCAGTACCTGTGGCAAACGAATAAGCCTAGACCATGGATGCTATGAATTACAATGAGCAATACAAACATCTTTTCTATACGACACTATGGGTATGCAATAACCAATAGATACTGTTCACATAATAGGAGCAAATCGCGTTGCTGAATTACTTGACCCAATCGATGTGTGAGCTAATTAAAGTCGTAGACTTTTCAGTTCTCGTTGAGCTATCGGAAGACTTCGCAGCTATGCAGACTATCGCAGTGGACTTTATTTGCTTGCAAAACAAAAAAATTCACGAAAATCGACTGTAGTCTTTGAATGAGGTCCTCGCTCGTCACAGCGACATCAGGAAACCAAACCCTGAAAAGGGTGATTTCAGAATAAAATCTGCTAAAGAGCTCCTGCATGTAATTAAGTCCATGAATAAGCACGAGGAGGTGATAATGACGTGGTTGGTGGATTATAAGTTGGAGGGAAACAGCGTTGTGCCTAGGAATGAACACTAGCGCAAGTTAATTTAGCTCTGTGAAGGCGACCAGACCATGTGGCTCCGAGAGATAAACAAATCCATTGACAACTACTTACAAACTAAGAAACTCATCGATGACATGACGAAATATATCGGTTAAACAGCATAGAATAGCAGCCCAGATAACTTGCTCCCGATCATTACGAAGCTTATTTCGATGCTGAATTCACAGAGCCAAAGCGCTGAGTCTCTGCAATCGGTATGGACTCTAGCTTTGCGGTGTTTAGGCGCAATCGATGTTTCGCTATTAGTTGAGTCTCAAATCCTTGAAATAATGATTGATGCTTTCCTTAACTCTGACGAATAGATTTAGTAGACTACCTACACATAAATTCTAAAAATCTCCGAGGCGATTGCATAAAAAGATAAGAATGGTCGTTTCCTGTGTAAACTTCTACTGAAGACTCTTGAGTCTATTAAGAGCAGAATCACCTCAGAGACGGTTGTTATCGGTATCTGCCAAGGATGGCTCGACATACTAGCAATTGGTCACATTTAATCAAACACAAAATCTGAGAAAGCTAATGTTTAATTGCAAGAAGCTGTTATTTACTCCTCTTTGGAAGCGGAGGACATTAAGGACCTCCTTAAGTAGACAGCTGAGTACTTGACAACCTACCTGAATCAGGGAAATTTCGAAGGGGCTAGCGGTGCAAGCGGCATCGTAGTTATGAGACTTCAAATCGTCTCTGACATGCTTATGATCTGCCATAGGGCTCAGACTTCAGTCTCGAAGCGACTTGCTCTGATCTAACTCTACTAATGTTGCCAGACAAACACAGAGTGGCTCAAGGTACTTTCAGCATCACTTGATAAACTAATCGCGTGGCTGTTCCTTTCTGGAAGAATGGACGACGATGAGATGGAACTCGTTCCATTGGGCTCTGTTTATATGAACACGCCAGCATCTTTGCTTGCATCACAAGTGACCAAGACGCTAATTTAAGGTCTGGTGCTCGTGTCTGACTGTCATGAGAACACTGCTGTCATTGAGTCTGCGCTTACCTCCCTCACAACCGTCGTAAAAACCATCTATTAAAAGATTGTCAGTAGTAGCAATCAAGACAAGATTAGCTTTTTTGTCGGCAACAAGATAACGAAACGAACAAATGCTTTGTTCACGAAGCTTATCGGACACTGGCTCGTTAGCGATGCTCTTGTAGAGTTTTTCGTTTACACTTTAAAAGGATTCGAATTCCTCCTCGATACAATTTCAAACGACTGTAAACCTTCATCAAGCGCAGTCGAAGAATCTAAGGATCCAAATAGAGAAGATAAGCAGTTTGCATTGAGGGGGTCAGACCTTGAAGAGCTTTTTATGAAGGCGGCCGTCCAAAATGTCAGTGATGTGAGCAGCATAATCTACACAACATCTGCGTCTAACTCTGACGAAAAGAATTTCAGTGATGAAGCATTCAATGCTCCACTTATGGAGTTGGCCAAAACTAAATTTGTTCTCTAGGATACCTCTGGTGCTGAAGCTATTACTGGCTATCAGAACATTGATTGGCCCGTCAACAAGAAAGCCTACAAGCATAAGATTTACAATAAGAATATCAAGGACCAGCGTGGTTACCTTGAGCATGAAATGCTTTTCAAATTCGGCCAGAGCTCTTTAATTCGCGAGATCTAAATTGGCTTTATTAACTATTGGGCAACAGAGGTTGAATTGTGTGTTGAGCCGATTTCTGTCCTCGTGCAAGGTGGCCCTGACAAGGACAACTTGTAGCATATTTGCTCTTTAGACTTAATTACCGATACGGCATTCTTGTCCGTTAACACCTGCATTTTTGCTAAAAATCTTCAGTAATATACTCTCAGCAAGAATTTCGGAACGACAATTGAGTAGATGATAGATGCAAAGCTAGAATCAGTATAAAACTTCAAATGCTAATGGCTTAAATTCAGTATGCGCCGCAACGTTGTCTCCTGCATTGAAAATTCGCCGATCGCCGCCAAACTTTCCAAGCCTCAAATGCTCTCTATAAGCTACATCTCGATTGCGGGCTACGATCTCTCACAAATCAAACAAAGCCCAACCAACTACGTGATTAAGGAGCAGAAGAAAGCCGCCTTGCAAGTGATGGCATAGATCTGTTCAGGCGAACACTCAGGTGTTTTGTCGGTGATCGCGAACCAGCACCAAACAATTGAGAAGATCAAACAGTAATTCACGCTGTTGGCCTCACTCGTTGATGACAAGTCAGCCATGATCGAGCCAACATTTGTATTGATTGCGACGCACAATTCAGAGATGGGTGACTGGATCATGAAGAGATTGATTTCGATGCCTGGCTATGAAAAGCATGCCTCTCTCTGCGGAAAAATTATCATTTGCGACGAAAGCAAAGTTGTTGATAGACTCCAACTTCTCCTGCACAAAATCCTTGAGATCCTTAACCAGATCACGACAGCAACTGCCGGCCAGATCTCATTAGTGTAGCGCGTCTCCCCATTGATAGACATCTACATAAAGACGGTGCATTTGGTAGCGCCAGAGCTGCCAGCTGACAGACTGATCGATCTGAATGTGAGCCAGTAGGTCGTCTTGAGAGACCTCATAGCCCACATCGGCTAAGTTGATCATGGCTACGAGGCAGGGTACCTGCTGAAAGTGACGCACTTTTTGATACTCATCCTCACACCACCGATTCCATTCGTTAATAACGCTATCAATCAAGTTGAATTCGCTAAACTTCTACTGAGTGCAGACACAGACAACTAGCCTTAAAGATTTAAGATCGCATCGATCTTAGCTGCTTAAAACAGCGAAATCGCCCTGACGATCCTGAATGATATGGGTGACTAGCTGAGTGAACTGTTGAGTTGGGGCGACGCACGCTAAATTAACTACAAGATCGCGATCGAGTGGGCTAAGTTCTGGAGTAATTGCTGCGTTGACGCAAAAGTTCGAGCACGTCTACAAGATCAGAACCTGCCAATTAAGCTATATGGCTTGATCAAGGAGACGGATCCTAAAGGCCTCGAGACTCGCATCATCAAGGAGTACTAGGAGGAGTACTTAGTTTTACTTGTCGAGCTAATCTTAAAGACGTCCGCTGGCCACAAACAGCTTGAGGAAGAACTTACTCTGACTGTGATTAAAGACTTGGAGACGCTGAGCAGCAAACGTGATATGTTCTTCTTTAATAAAGTACTGTTGCCGCTGATAAGAAACGAGCAAACTATCCCTGTCTGCATCGTGGACAGAAAGGAAGGCTCCCAGTGGCAGCTCAATACTGAGTCACTCTCTGTAGGAGGTAAGGATTCCAAGCAGGGAGAGAGCACAGATCATAGCGGCTTCCTGCCCTCAGAGCTAGTGACAGATGAGATGAAGGGTTCGATTATTAAAGCATTCAAAGAGATTGTAGGAAAAGTCTCGCTTTCATAGGCAAGTGCTGCTTTGTCAGGTCAGTGGGGTCTCGTTAAAACCTTTACACAGAACTAGCACATAAACGAGTTTTAAGACTTGTGGAAACAAATACAACACCGTGGTCCTATGATCATGATTATCAAAGGTAAGAGCAACTTTGAAAAGAAGTACCTCTTCGGTGGTTACTGCTCAAAGCCCTTGCCTGAAGCACCTGCTAGCTTCGACACGGATACAGACTTGCCTGTGCCTTCGGCGCCTGAGGATTTCTTGTTTGTTCACATTGAGGATGAGGGATTCTTCTTCTTTAAACCAGCGAACAATGTGATTCTGGAGTTCTTTACGGACTATGAGGGCGGTGGAGCAATCAGCATGGGTTCAGACTTTATGCAGGTGTCTATGAGCTACGACTTTAGACTCCAGGTCGGCTGTATCAACAATCTCAACGAGGTAATGGTCAATGCTGTGCCCCGCTAAGTTCAAGGCCCAATCAACGGTCTCAAAGTCTTCAGTGGTCTGCTGAACGGTGACCAGAACCAGGTTTTCCAAGTTGAAAAAGCTGAAATTTGGATCGGCAATAGTCAAACTAAAGTTAAGTCGGTATCACTGGCTTTAAAGCCCAAACAATAGCTACAGACTATCTTGACGTAACTGTAGATGCCAATACAGGTTGGAATAGACTAGAGCAGCCATCCGTGGTTCGGCGCACTATCTCCTCAGAATTTCTTTAGAGCAAGACGAGTTTTCAATGTGCCTGCGCATTTGACAGTTAAAAAAGTGACTGAGATTCTGCTGCAATTGAACCCTGAAGCAGCAGAAGTCACTCTGACGAATAATTACTTATAGTTCACGTAAACAGACTTGATCGGCGCAGTCTTTGATAAATTTATGTCAGATAAACCCTACGCTGAGAAGCATCACAACATTTTGGATCTCAACTTCTACCCTGAGCGCTTGACCGCAGAAAGCCTCTTGTAAATCGAGTCTTTAGACCTAGTCTCCTATGTTTAGTGTAACTACCTGCCGAAGAACGGATTCTTTGATCAGTTTGAATCACAGGGTGGTGTGAAATCATTCATCGCAGTGACACTTGCATCACTCACCTAGTGGCAAGATTAAACAAGCGCTAACTCGTGGCGTCTCTGGCTCAAGGAGATAGACAGTTTTTCGGGAATACCATTCTTCATCCAATCATTCTTCTAGAATAAGTCATGCAAGGATCTGCTGCTTAAAGTGCTCGCTGGTGAGCCAGACAACAACGCTGATCAATTAAAGTGGGAGCAGGAGTAGAGGGATGCCGTGCAAGCCAACTACAAGATCTTCGCAGACATATTTGCAGTCTCAAATGACAAAGAAATTCGCTAGTCTGCTGTCACTGCTGGCTTTCTTGAGCGCATACTGGAAAGACTCGGCTTAATCAGCGGAGAAAAGCCTCGCTAGCTTGAAGAGGACGAAATCGAGGAAGATCAAGGCAAAGACGAGCTGCAAGAAATCAAGAAAGCAGAATCTGTGGAGTAGAAGGATAAAATACGCCAAAAGCGTTAAGGTGTCGGCTATAGCACGAAATAGGGCGAAACATTTAACGTTACGAAGTATTTGGAAAATAAGAAGTAGCGCAACGATCAAATCAAGATCTTGATTGATATTTGCTGCAATTTCTTCACATCATCGACGTGGCAGGCCGATAAGGAAGTTTTAGATATCATACTTTAGTCGCCGCTGTTGCCACTGCTCGAGTCAGCCTTCAGAAATGGATCATGGCTTGATATGGCAAAGGAAGCTCCCGTGTATCACTCGTACATGGGTAAGTGATACATTAAAGCTCATTTTAACTTTTTGTTTTAGCGTTGACGAGGTCGCTGGCGAGTCAAGAAAACTTGATTGGTTGCCTGGTTGAGATCAATAAGAAATATAAGCCAGTGCAGACGCAGCCGATCTACGAATTGTTGAATAAATTGAATGAGTTGGCAACTATTTTTTTGCAGTGTTTGTCTCAGTAAAACACAGAAGATATAAAGTAAGTAACATTCTTTTATAGTAGGGCTGTGGTCGGATGATCGATGATGTGTTGTGGTGAAAGTTGTGTGCAAAGGAGCTTTAGGTCAAGATAATCGCGTGGAAGAGGAGAGGGCAGAGTGAGGAGTGCAGGAGTGTGCAGTGCTTTTTTCATGTTGATGACTGTATCCGTGCACAACTTTCATTGCATACTCAGCTGCTCTCTCCACACACCCTCATTCTCTTTTTCTCGTTAATTGAGAACCTGTCTAAAAAGTTGTTGGTTCTGATTATAGTGATAAAAGAAAGCAAAATAAGAATACGTCTAACGATGCTAGTGGCTAAATAGAGTACTTCTAGCCACTACAATAAAAGAATCCATTTGAATCCAATCAAAACTAATTAGTCAACTTGGCTGAGACGGCGACGATTGATTGGAATGTACAATCTAATCCCTTTAATCCTTTCGAACAGTTTGACAAATAAGCAGCTTAGTTGCCATCTGGACCAGCTTTGACACCTTTTAAACCATCCGTGAGCTTCAAAAATTTCTTGGATAGTTAAGGCGGATTCTAAACACCCCCCACCTATACGATCAACGCGTATGAAAAATTTGAAACGTTAATCTCGATGGCTCAAAGTAATCATGGAGCGTTCAATTAGGTCGAAGGATAACTACTACTACCTTAAAAACTTAATCCTTTACAAATTGGATTTTCCTTCCAGCCACCATCAGAGCTCTAGAATCCAGGGTTTAACGAGTTTTTGAAAAAACAAAAACTAAATGACAATAGCTCTAATTTAGCTGCCGAAAACACAACGAAAACTTTCTAATTTACTTAGAATCTGCTCTAACCTAAGGCTTTCTAAAATAAGTCTCCTTAGTTGCCGAGCACTGATGAAATGTTAACAACAAGTTTCAAAAATCTTGTTGATTAGATGTCGATGGAAAGTGCCTTCAACGTGGAGAAAACAAAACCATCGACACCAGCATTGTCGACAGAGCCGCTACCTAAGCTCTAAAAAGCCTCCAAGCTGCAACATGATAAATCTAAGGTCGAGCTTAATAAAGCGGAAGGTTCTAGCGATGATAATAGCTCCAGCTGGGAGGATATTGACGAAAAGAGCGACAAATCAGCTGCCAACGATGACGATGAAAAGTCTGTTTAGAACTTTTCTGACTCCTATGAGAGTGAGGACTCTAAGAGTGATTATTATGATGAGGAGACCTAGCCTATTCCTAAACTACACCCGAAGCTCATTTAGGCAAAAAAAGTAAAAAAACTCCAAAAGACAAGTCAGGGTAGCAATCTATCCATCTCAAGCTACTACAACGAAAAATCACCCGTATAAAAAAAATTATTGTACGAGTTTAATACTTCAGTGCCAGAGATGCCACCAATGATCAAAAAACCAAATACATAGCTGTAACTCGCAAAACCTGTTATAGCCTAGCCACTATTTTCCACGAACACACTAAACGATCATTTGCCCATTTCTTCTAAACCAATGTAATAACCTATTTTTAGTGACCAAAGCCCTGAAAAGCTCGCACGTGATGTAACCAGGACCCAATCTGTTGTGATTGCGGCCATCGAGGAGATTCTTGCCGAAAAGTGTAATCAAATCCTAACTTCGGCTAACATTTTTGTACTTTAGAGAATGAAAACGCTATCGATGATGCACTTTTGCTGCCTATTGATTTGTAGTACAGAGCACTGTGCTAGACACTTCGCTTCGATTACATGGATATGAAGCAGGGCGAAAGTGACTTTAAACATCACTACAAGTCTTGTGCCAGCCAAAACTAATCTCCTCCTCAAAGCAAGATGGTTCGTCTTGCTCAAGAACTGGCAGATCTGTCCAACGCACTACCAAGCGAGCATACTAACTCAATCTTCGTCCGTGTGGACAAGAGCCGTGTCGATATGATGAAGGCGTTGATCACGGGAGCTGTGGGGACGCCATACGCACACGGATGCTATGAGTTTGACATTTTCTGTGAAAACTCGTACCCTAGTGGTCCACCCAAGATGAACCTAATGACCACAGGCTCCGGACAGATTAGATTCAATCCTAATCTCTACGCTTGTGGTAAAGTGTGTCTTTCGCTCCTCGGTACTTGGAGAGGTACCGCCACTGAGAACTGGGATCCTAAGCTCTCAACAATCCTCTAGGTGCTCCTATCAACTTAAGCAATTATCATGTCAGAGGAGGTTTACTTCAACGAGCCAGGATTCGAAAACGAGGCAGGAACAGTCGAAGGGGAAAAACGTAATGAAGGTTACATGAACATCGTCAGATATGGTAACGTAAAATGGGCTATGCTTGGCCAAATTAAGAAGCCATCGAAGGGATTCGAAACTGCAATTTTGCGTCACTTCTACACAAAGAAGGCAGAGATATTGACGGATGTACACCAGTGGGTTGAAAGAGCCGATAAGGTTGAGTCACTTTTCACGGGGCTGGTGAGCGACCACAACCATAACATCGCGAAAGACTTCCAAAAAAGCAAGACAAAGTACAGAGAGATGCTTGCGGCTGTCGTTAAGGAGCTTGAGGATGAACTGCACAAGCTGGATAAGCCGACGAACTACCAGGTGAAGCCAAAGGCGATCTCAGCCAAAAAAGTGCAAAAGTAGAAGAATGTTGGTATTTCTGATGGAAAGTAAAATCTCGAGGAAGTTGACATGAGCTATGATCTTGATCAAATTAATACGACCACTCAAAATATCGACGTCAACGATGAGGCTGTCAAGGACAGATGGAGTCGCTACATCGGCGCGATGGGTGTTGAGGCTGTCACCAAGCAGGCAGCGGCAAACATTTTCCTCAGTGGTGCAGGGGCATTGGGTATTGAGCTAGCAAAGAACCTAGTTCTGTCCGGCTGCAAATCATTTACATTCCATGATACGTAGCTCGCGACTTTCAGTGATCTCTCAGGCTAGTTCTTCCTCAGCGAAAATGACGTTGGCAAGAATAGAGTCGAAGCTTGTCTCAATCGTCTTCAACAGCTCAACTTGTATGTCAAGTGCAAACAGGCACCCAACAAAGCCATTCCACTGACGGAGACTGAACTGTAAGCCGAACCCTGGAACCTCCACCTCTACGATATTGTCATTCTGACTGAAGCAACCAACAACACCATCGTCGCTGTCAACAACTTCTGCCACCGACACGGCAAGAAGTTCATCTGCACTGATGTAGTTGGTGTGTTTGGCCGCCTCTTCAATGACTTCGGGGATAGTTTTGATGTCTTGGACAAGAATGGTGAAGAGCTGACCTCGTGCAATATTAAGTCGATTAGCTGTGATGAAAAGGGTCTTGTGGAGTTGTTGGACGGCTCGAAACATAATCTTGAAGATGGAGACGAGGTACACTTTGTTGAAGTCTCTGGCATGCAGCTGATCGAGGGTAAAGAACATCCAGGGGCTAACAAAGACCTCAAGTCTGCTTCGATAAATGAGACGATTTGGAAAGTCAAGAATGTCATCACTACCAGCTCTTTCACGATTGGAGACACCACAATGTACACAGCATACAAGGCGTAAGGAGTTGCAAAGCAGCTTAGAATGAAAGTGTAGATGAAGTTCAAGACATTTGCGGAGTCTATGCTCGATCCGAGCTCAGTTCCTCTTGACTGTATCCTAGAGATGTCCGATTTCGTTAAGCTCTCGCATCCGAAGGTGACCCATGTAGCCTTCGCAGCTCTTGACATCTTCAAGGAGCTACACAGTGGAGAGAGGCCTTAGGCTTGGTCAGTGAAAGACGCGCTAGAATTCGTACAAATTGCGAGGAATTTGATGAAGGAATGGCAGGACGCTAAGATTGAAGATATCCTGGGCGATATTAAAGTACTGATGCAGTTCTCGTTCACTTGTCGAGGAGTTTTTAGTCCACTTTGCGCTTTCTACGGTGGGTTTGTCGCACAGGAATGCATTAAAGCAATCACAAATAAGTTCACTCCGGCTAATCAAGCTTTCTACAGTAACTGCAATGAGGTGCTGCCAGCTTTCGATCTGAAGTAAGAATACCTTTTGGAAGCTGCAACTTTTGAGCAAGCTATCAAGAACGAGATCAACTACGCACCAGCTACCACATCTAACCGATACGATGGACTATATATAATCCTCGGTCAAGAAATCTTACAAAAACTTGCCTACACCAAACTGTTCATGGTTGGTGCTGGTGCGATCGGGTGTGAGTTGTTAAAGAATTATGCGATGCTGGGTGTTGGAACTGGTAAAGCAACCAAAGACAAGCATGCTGGCCAGATCGTGCTTACTGACCCCGATATTATTGAGGTTAGCAATCTCAGTCGCCAATTCCTATTCAGAGAGAAGCATCTCAGAAAACCTAAGTCTTAGACTGCGGCTGCAGCAGCCATTTACATGAATCCTGACCTTAAAGGCAATGTAATCGCAAGACTCGACAAGGTTCACGAAGGCACTTCTCACATTTTTACAGACAAGTTCTTCGAAGAGCAGTGCATCGTAACGAACGCCCTTGATAACATCATGGCGAGGAAGTATATCGACCAGCGATGCGTCACTGCTAAAACTGCATTATTGGAGTCGGGAACTCTTGGACCCAAAGGCCACGTGCAAGTAATTCTGCCACACATTACTGAGACCTACGGTCAGTAAAAAGACCCAGAAGAGAACCAAGACATACCCATCTGTACAATGAAAATGTTCCCAGAGGAGACGATCCACTGCGTCGAGTGGGCCAGAGACTTCTTCGGCAATTACTTCACACAGATGCCGCAGTCTGCAATCAAGCTTCTCGAAGAGGGTGAATCCTTCAACCCTGTCTCCTAGCAGGACTAGACCATGCTCAGAGAAGGCATGCGATTACTGAAGAAGCGTCCCACCTCCTTCATTGACTGTATTGAGTATGCAAGGAATAAATTTGAGACATTGTTCAGCTACGATATCAAGCAGCTGCTACATGTGTATCCATTGGATAGTGTCACGGAGGGAGTACCATTCTGGTCGCTGCCGAAAAGACCACCATCTCCTGCTATTTTCGATAAGACAAACCCTCTGCATCGCCTTTTCGTAACATCACTGGCTTGTCTGAGAGCCAACATCTTTTTCATTGAGATCCCTAGCAAAAACCCGCGCAGTGAGGAATTCAGATTGGAGGTTGCTGACACCGCAAACTTTTTCAAGATGCAGTCGTTCGTGCCCAACGATGAAAAAGCTAAGGAAATTCAAGATTAAGTCACAAAGATGAGCAAAAAGGGTGACGAAGAGGAGAAGAAGGAAGGTGAACCTGAAGAGGAGCAACCAAGCCTGGACCAGAGCATGAAAGAAGACTTCGCCGCTCTATACAAATCACTCAAGATTCAACCCAAGAGTAAAATTGATGAGACGATCATCAAGGCTGAGGTCTTCGAGAAAGATCTTGATTCGAATCACCACATTGACTTCATGTACGCGATGGCTAACTGCCGCTCTTAAAATTACAAGTTGGCTGAGATGGACTGGCTGACCGTAAAGCTGAAGGCGGGTAGGATTGTGCCTGCACTGGCCACTACGACTGCGGCGATTGCTGGCTTGTAAACGCTCGAAATGGTCAAGGTGATCAAGCAACTCAAGCTAGTCGAGCACAGAAGCCACTTCCTGAACTTGGCCGTGCCATCTTACACAACTGTGGAACCAGGTGAGGTGCAGTATGAGAAACTACTAGATGATCTTAAAGTGTCAATCTGGGACAGATGGGAGCTCAAGGACTTTAAGGACGGTACGCTCAAGTAGATGATGGAAAAGATCGAGGAAATGTTTAAAGGTCTGCAGGTCAACGATGTAATCCGCGGAAGCACTCCCATCTACCTGCATGCTATCATGAGTATCGCTACCAAGAAAGCTGCTTAGAAAGAGACACTCGAGACGCCGCTCAGACTTTTGACTGAGAGTGAAAGTGATGCTTACGTTGATTTGACGATCACGGTGTTCAAAAAGGAAGACCCTGACCAGTTGCTTCTTAGTGGTGTGCCACCAGTACGTGTCTACTTCTGAGTGGTCGGCAATAAACTTAAGATTTAAAGGTGAGAGAGAATTAAAACGACAAGGACACAATTAGGATTGGTGAGTCATATAAGTCGCATTAAATTTATTTTATTAAGTGATTGATGGGGTTTTGGGGTTTTGGGG
>Ga0194118_10003082_pt1 | contig 19924 bp, 20 predicted proteins | sample TA2MahsurfametaG_2_FD_148662 | JGI IMG/M metagenome (GOLD analysis project Ga0194118, IMG submission 148662) | Freshwater microbial communities from Lake Tanganyika, Tanzania - TA2015013 Mahale N5 surface | ecosystem: Environmental > Aquatic > Freshwater > Lake | place: Tanzania: Lake...
CTGAGCAATTACAAACCAGTGAAAATGGTGTGTTTGATTACCATAAGGCAAAAATGACGAATTCCATTTTTAGACATATGCTAATGAAAAAGGTATAATTTTTTTTTTAAATTTCATTTTTTTTCATTTCATTACCAAGACGCTAATTCGGAAAAATTCTTGTAGAAATTACTGTAAAAATGAAAAATCGCAAAAAGTCGTTGCGACGTAGTGAGCGAAAACGCAAATATTTATTTTCGCCCATAAAATGCCTTTTTTGGCTTAAAATTATTACTACAATAAAAAGTCGTAAGCCTCTCGATAAAAAGTGCAAAAAGATGCCACTGATAGTGTCAGTTTTAAAACCTCAAAAAATGCATTGACTGAAAAATTGGGCGGCCACTAAGTCGATTCTGAAAAATTTTTTAAACGGAGCATTTCGGCTACTACTGGCAAGCTTGACTGAAAAAAAATGCGGAATTTTCTAACGTTTGAACATTTTTTTCGTTCACATTCTGTGAACATTTTTCATAATTTTCTCATGATCAAGAAATTTATAAATTTTATTTCTAGAACTTAAAAAAAAAAAGTGCACAAGCTATTATTTTGACTTAACGTTAAGATATTTGAACAAGATAACTCTTTTTATATCATAGAAGGTATTACAAATTAACCTCTACTAATTATATTATGGTATATGGTAATACCTTTTTCTGTACTCTCGATATTACCTAAAAATTAAGTTTTAACAAATATTATCTGATTAGTATAATTTTAAATTTTATTATAGCTTATCAGTATACGAGAGATATGGTAATAAATTAAAGAAAAATGGGTGGGCATGATGGTCGAGGAGTATACCATAAAGTGTTTAAAAATGGATGAAATGTTAATTTTGTGGACTTCATGGTTCACTTTTTTGAAATTTTTAGATTTTTTCTTAATTTTTTCATATCCGTAATTTTGCTTTTTTCTGTTTGAACGCAAAGTTCTTCGCTTCTAAAGGTTTGAACGCAAAATTACTCCAAAAACATGATTCTTGAATTCCTAACAAAAATCTGGAAAATTAAAAAAACTTAAAAAAATGATAAAAAATCATGTTTTTGACTAAAAATTGACTAAAATTGACTAAAAAATAATTATTATATTATTTACAGATTAGTGGCATAATTAATAATTATTATTTATTCATAGATAGTAAAAATTACAATAACTAAAAAAATGGAATTGACTGAAATTGACTAAAAAAAATTAGTCAGATTTAGTCAAATATACCATATTTTGACTTAAAAAGAATTTTATTTTATCTTTATTATCATATATGGTAACTTTTTTTTGTCATAGATGTGGTAAATTTTTTCAGCATAAGGTAGGATTTAAAAAGCATCTTACTAAAAATGAAGCTTGTCCTCCATTGGTAAGTAAAAAAAATAGGAGTGATATCTTAAGGTATTACGATTTGGATTCCAGTGAAAAAAAAGATGATGACGAAATTATTGAAAAACAAAGAAAACCAAAATCTACAAAAAGAGAAATAACACCATTAGAAATTGAGAATTGTATAATAAAAGTAATTGATGAAGGAAAAGAAAAATATAAGTGTCCTTATTGTTTTGGTTTATATTCCAGAAAAAATAATTTAATTGTTCATATTAAAAATTTTTGTAAGGGTTCAATAATTGAGGAAAAACTACAAAGTGAGGAAATAAAAGAATTAAAAGAAAAACTTGATAAATTATCATATGCTACACAGAATCAAACAAATGTTATAAATAATTACAATAATACTACTAATAATATGCAACAAATAAATCAAAATATTTTATTGTCTGCATATGGTAAAGAAAATCCCTTAAAAGTTTCAGATAATTTTATGAATAAGGTTATAAAGAATCCAATAAAAGGGATTCCAGATTTAATTTCATTAACGCATTTTAATCCAGAGCACCCAGAGAATCAAAATGTTAGATACAATGGTAAGAGAAGTTTTTTTATAGATGTATTTAATGGTAATTTCTGGGAGGCAAAAGACAAAGGAGAGGTAATTCATGACATGATTGTAAGTAAAAAAGAGATAGCGGATGATTATTTTGATGATGCGCTAGAAAATAAAAAATTAAAAGAGAAATTAGCAACTAATTATAATTCTTTTTCTGAAAAAATTAATAGATATGTTAATGCAATTATAAATGAATTAAATTATGGAGTTGAATTAATTGAACAAGATAAAGAATTATATAAGCAATTATATAAACAAGTGGAGTTGATGATGATAAATGCGCAGAGAATTTTAAATTGTAATAGTAAAAAAGCTCCAACACCTTTTCAAACGATAGAATAAATCAATATAAAAAATTCATTATTTTTTAATAAAAATAATGGATGATTTAAATTTTTATATACCACATTATCAAAAATTAGAAATTGAACCTTTATACATAATTTTGATGATTTTTATTTTTTTTATAATGGTAAAAATTTCAAATTATATTTTTACAGAAACTGAAATACAAAAATTACATTGGTATAATTTATTATCAATAAATCTTAAATCAAATAATAAGTTTTTTAATGTAATTACATTGAATAGTCCTGATTATAGAGAAAATCTATATTGTTTGAATGACATGAATTTTTACAGAACCAGAACTTATGATATAGTTTACATTATAAATAAAAAGAAAATAAAAAAAAATATTTTCGGTTTGAATTATGCTAATAAGTGTATAATAAAAAAAATATTAAAAAGGAATGAAAATAATTTTGTTATAGTACAAAAAATGTGCAAACCCAGAGATTATTTTGAATATTATGCGTCATTTATTGTAAATAATTGTAATGTGAATATAGAAATTTATAGTACTCCTTATTGGAAGCGTTTTCCTTTGGAATTATTTAAATTAGAGAATGTTTTAAAGGGAGGAACACATATATTTTTTAATAAAAAAAATCGTGAATTAGATTTAAAAATATTATCGAAAAAATATGTAAATAAAATAATATATTATGGAATATTTTTGCATGATATGCCACAAAAAATGGAAAATATAGAATTTACATTTTTTAAGAAAATTGAGAATAAATATTTTGAAATAGATTTATATAATTTTGAAAATAAATATGAATCCTATTTTCGAGTAAAATATGGTGTTTCAATAAAAGAAAATAATTTAAATTTAGATATTAAAACACTATTTTATATAGGACAATTATATTTGGAATAAGTTTAAAAAATAAATTTAATTTTACAAATAAAATATGGCAAAACGTTGTAAAAGAAAACAACAAGAAATAATAAAAAAAGATGAACCAGATTGGGTAGTAGATTATTTTAGAAATAATCACAATGATTTATATTCAAGTTCTTATAAATATTTTGTTTCCAGTTATGAATCAAAAATTTATAATAAGTTTCTTTCTGAAGTTCCAGATAATTCAATAATTGTTGATGCTAGTATTCGAGATGGTTCTTCTTTATTAACAGAAGAAAATTCATATTTAATATATAGAAAACGATTGCAAATTTTTTGTTATGAAAAAGATGAAAAATTTTTTCAAGAAGTAAAAAAAAAAATTGATGATTATAAAATTGGTTATAATGTTTTTATTTTTAACAAAGATATAGTTAATCAGGATATAATATTTTCACAAAAAGCAAATTATTTGTATATAAATGGTATTCTTGGTATAATTAATAATTTTAATGAATTTATTACAGAAGCAATTAAAAAATTTAATCCAGTAAATATAATTATATCAAATGCATTAGAAGAAAAGGAATACATAGTAAGAAGTTTTATGAAACCAAAATTAAAATACCTTACTTTTGGTGTTGATTTTGGAAGAGTTGTTACAAGAGAAGAACTTGAAAAAAATATTGAAGAATGTAAATTGAAAATTATTAGCAAAGATATTTCTTATCATGCTCATACACTTGGTATTTGGGCTGATATTTGGTTTTACGTTTTAGAACAACAAAAAAGAATTGTCAGAAAATTTTAACTTATTTTCTTGTCTTCTTTGTTTTCTTCTTCTTTTTCTTTGCTCCTCCTCCTGGCACAGCTGGAACATTTCCTTCAGAAGATTCTTTCGTAATTATTAATGGTTGTTTATTTGCATTAACAACTTCAGTTGCTGCAGCAGGAACTGGTGCGTTTGTCATGCTAACTAAATTATAATTTTTGATTTTACCAATTACTTCATTTCTGTTGTTAGTATTGATTAATGAATTAGAGTTTTTGGAAGCGATAGACAGAACGTATTTCTTGTCAAATTTGGGATTATAAATAATAACCATTTTGTATTTTTCATCACCTTTATTTGCATTAATTCTCAAGGCTTGTACATCATTTATACTTGTAAAGGTTTCATTAAATTTTTTGATAATATTTGAGTTAGTATTATCACCACCTCTTAGCATTTTTGGTTGTGTGTATCTGTTATCCCAGGCGAGTTCAGATGCGGAAGGTAAATTATTTAATGGTTTGTCAATAACACCCATTTGAGAAACAGTAGGTTCAGCGTCACAAGAAGCGCCACCACCAGCGTGCCAGCCTAGACGAGGAATTTCAGGTTGTCCTTTTGGTTTATAGCAAGGAGACAAAGGGAAATCAAATTGTTTTTCATAAGCAAAAGCTCCTCCTTTCTTTTTTGATGATTTTGTTGGCATATATAATATTCCAACAAAAAAAATTATGGATAAAGGTTTCCTATTTTATGTAATCCAGATTCACATGTATAACATCTAGATAATGCCCTCTCACTCGGAGTATTACTAAATAATTGATTGCCAGTTGGTAATTTATATTCTCCAAAAGGAACTTGTTGGGTTCCTGAATTATAATATGCTCTGTATTGTGGTAATACATTTAAATGGTCCCCAGCTACATCTAAATAATATCCAGTATCTGCCTTTCCACCTTTTTGTTTTTTTCTCTTACCACCTGTTAATAAACTACCATTAAAAATTGGTCTACAACATTCATAATATGGAGTAATAACTGGTTTTCCAGCAATGGGACTTAATGATGTATTTACAACATATCCTTGACCACCATTTTGTTTGCTTGTATTTTTTTCGGTAACACTTGTAATTTTATCATCTTCTAAAGTCAATATATGCTTAAATTTATTTCCAGATTTATTTTTAAATGAAATTGTTGCTTTTCCATTGTTAGAAAATCTAATTGATGAGTTTTCAAAATTATTTTTTTTATTTAATAGAACTCCTGGAAAATCAGTTTTACCTCCATTTTTATTTCCTAATTGAAAAGAAAATTTTCTGGATAAAATTGGACGTAATTTATTAGATAAATTTGAATTTGATGTAGAGTTTTTAATACAATCGATATATTTTTCAATTATTATCTTTTGAGAATTTTGTTTATTCATTAAAATAATAGGATAAAAATAATTTAAAGAAAATAAAATTATTAATAATAAGAATGGAGAACTCAGGAAAAGCAGATAGTTCTATTGTAAAGCCAGAGGGTGAGGAAATGGACCAAAATATGGCCCTTAATATTTTGGTGAATGCAATTCATTTGGGACAAACTCGCGGAGCCTGGAAATTAGAAGAAGTACCAACTTTGCTCAAAGCAATTAAATGCTTTACTCGTAAGGAATAAGAATTATTATATTTACAATTATAATATGAACTTACATATTATAATAGATATTGACCAAACTATGATTGATAGTATGTCACGTTTAGAATACTTAAGATTTAAAGATAGAATAAGAAAGCCAGATTTTTTCAATGAATCAATGGATACATGTATCTGGATAAGACCAAACTTACCTAACTTTTTAAAATTTTTAGATAAAAATGTAAAAAATATTAGTATCTGGACAAACGGTAACAGAGAATGGTTAAATTTTGTTACTGAATATATTATATCAAAAATAATTCCTAAAAATAGATTTACATTATTATTATCAATTGAATACAGTTCAAAGGTTAAAATAAATAATAAAGATTTTTCAATGGAAATATTTATTAAAGATATAAATAAAATTATTAATAATTTTCCAAATTCTAATTTATCATTAAAAAATACGATATTGATAGATGATAATTTTTTTAATTGTTTTTTTAATAAAAATAATTCAATACCAATAAAAAAATTTTTTATTCTAGATGATGAAAAAAATTCTCTATTTGGAGTTCAACAAATTATTCAAGAACTTAAAAAATCTAAAAATGTAGAAGATACTCTTAAAAAAGTTTATGAAGGAATTGGTAGTTATAATGCATTGTTTTCACCACAACAATTTTTTTAATCAACTTCAACCAAATACTGTGGTATCCATTTTTCATTTATTGGATGTTTCTTAAATTTCGCGTAAAGTTCTTTCTCTTCTCCAACTTTACTAAACCATTCTCTAACCATCTGACTAGTCGGTATATTTGGAATACCTGCAATACCAACTTTCGCTCTCTTATTCGTTGCTTTATTAAACATGTATATTTCATATGCATCCGGAAATTCAGTAACCTTCATCAAAAATGTTGCCTCAGTTAATTCTGATAATGGGTCTTTACGCGGCGTTCCAACCTCTTTTTTCTCATTTTCTTTTGGCCTTGATACAACTATATCTTTTGGTCTAGATACACCTTCCTTATGTTTGGGTACTTGAACTACATCTTTTTCAACTTCTTTTGATTTATCACTATTTCTATTTTCTGGAAATATATATAATAAGTCATATGAAGAATTAGTTTCACATTTAAATAAATATCCATTTACTGTAAATGGTAATGATGGTATATATAATTCTTTAACATTTTGTATATCTCTGTACGAAAAAACATCTTTTTTCATTAATTCAAATGGTTCTAAAAAATTATCACTAACATAATGATTTTCCAAAATATCACAAATAATTTTATATCTCTCTGAAAAACTCTCCAACATCAACTGCCTCTTCCTATAAACCATACAATCACTAACTAAAAAATAATATTTGTTATTTATTTTTACCTGTTCTCCTTCCAAAATAGTATCCTCATATAATTCAATACTAAATCTAGTTTTAACAACAAAAAAAGTACTATTTTTTCGATTTATATATATTACATATGGCTTAAAATTTACATATGTCAAAAATAATAAATATTTTTGACCAAAAGTATTTAATATAAATGAATGCTCCTTTTGTCTCAGTTCTTGTATGCGAATATTATCCAAATGATGAAAACGCTTGAATTCTATTGATAAATTATATGTAGAAGTTATTTTTTCAGTTAATTCACCAATCAATAATTGATTTGTTGGTTGCAAAGCTCTACCATTTCCAAATTTTGATTTAAGTTGTTCCATTTGTATTATAATAAATTAGATTTTTTTTAAATCACTTTTTTTTCACTAACACATTGTCATTTTGCTTTGCAAAATGACTTCGGATTGTCATTTTACTTCGCAAAATGACTTCGGACCCGTGAAGGGTCCTCAGTTCGGCCAAAGGCCTCACAAGTTAAATCATATATTTCTAGATAATAATGTAGATTGTGAGCATGGCATGGCCATGCGAACTGAGGACCCTTCACGGGTCCGAAGTCATTTTGCGAAGTAAAATGACAATCCGAAGTCATTTTGCAAAGCAAAATGACAATTCGAAGTCATTTTGCGAAGCAAAATGATAATGTGAAAGGAGTTCGCAAAAGTCGGTTTAAAGGTAAAACGCAATATATTTTTATCTACGTAATGACAGAGATGACAACTAAGTTTTTGGAGGTTGAATACATTTATCCTCTTGAAAGAATCGCCCTGATTGCCAGTAGATGCACCGGTCAAATATTTACTTTATTGAACGGTTTCAGGGAATTTTATGATAGTTTAGAGATTAAACCTATCGATGTATCTTCTTTCAAGAAAAATAATAAATCTGGAAATAATATTCGACCCAAAAATCATTCTGGTATATGGAAGAGAAAGAATAAATTTCGTGGCAAAGATATCGAAAAATTTTTAGCGAATGCCTATATTAAGCAATTACCTCAAAATGACGAAGCTAAAATCCGAAAAATTATTATTTCTCATTTGAATAAATTAAATGAAAAGAAATTCACAATCATTGTCAAGGAATTTATTGATAATTTAGAAGAGCAAATGTTTTCAGAAACTTATAATATTTTAAATAGTGAAATCTTAAACAAAGTTTCAACAGATACACACTATATTGGTTTATATGCAAAACTTATTAAAGAATTAATAATCAACAAAAAATGGCAAAAAAAGATGTTTAATATTATTACACATGATGAGGATAGTGAGAAAAACTTTTATTGGTCATTGAACAGCATAGATAAAGCAAAAGAAGATGAAGAATATGTTGGACCTTTTCAATCTGAAGATGAGGCATTGGAGGATGCTATGGAGAATAACAATTATAAGATTTCATTTTGCTCTTTTATGGAATCAACATTTAATACACGGCAAACATATCAGAATGAAATTGCAGAAACAAGTGAATCATTTGATGCAAATTTATTTTCAAAAAATAAGTATAATAATTTTCTTCGTTTAATTTTTAACACTGTTGAACAAGGTATTTTTAGTTTCAAGATTCTCCATCATTGTTTGATGATGTTAACCCAAACTGGAGAATTGGAGCAATTTGCATTTTTGTATGAATCAATTCATTCAAATTTGAAGTTAAGATTTAATTCAGCAACTCAGCAACATTATGAAGAAACAGTGAACAAAGTTTTAACAAAAGTGAGTATTTCACCTAAGACAAAGTTTAAGTTGCAGGAGTTTTTCAAGTTGAAAATTAAAAGTAATAATATGTTTGATGTTTTAGCAATGACTGAATCTTTGGAGGATACAGAAGAAGATTCGCCAGTAATAAAATCGGTTGTAACAAAGGTAAAAACATTTCAGGGTGACAATGATATTGAATGTATAATTTCAGAGTATGTTGTTTCTGAAGATTATAATTCAGCAAAAGATTTATTTAAATCAATATCAGACCATGTAGATTTTAATAATAAACTTATTGCCAGAATTTTAGATGCAAAAGAAAAGGAGGCGAAACAATTAACTGGATTAACTGCGCAATTATTTGCAGATTTTCCAAAATATTCTGAAAATTTTGGTTCTTTTGTAGATGGACATTTAATAAATTTATATGCTGATTGTGAAATTGATTATCCAAATAGTAAGATTTTGTTTGCAGATTTAATAAAGAATTGGTTATCATCTTCTAATAATTCAAAAGATGAGTTTATTGAATCAATAAAGAATAAGACTTCAGATGATGAAGATATTCAATTTAATATCGATTTATTCAACGAAAAAGTTATTGTTTTATTATAAATTTAAGAAGCAGGACTGGTACAAGAAGAAAATCCAAATTTATTTAAAACTGGAGCTGGTTCTTTGGTTTTCTTTTTATCAGTATTTTCTGGGTCCCAAGTATCAATCTTATTTTCTGTATTTCCGTCTTTAGAAACATTAAATGTTTCAATTAAATAATTTTTCTTCTTGTAAAACTGAAATCTTTTTTCAGCTTGTCTTGCAAATATTGAAAAATCATCAACCATATCAATAACAAGTGGACTATTTTTTGCAACTACTCCAACCTTTGGTCTTATTCTCCCAACAGCTTGCTCAATATCAGTTTTAGGAGTTCCTAAAATAATTGTATCAATTGTACTTATATCCAAACCTTCAGCTGCCATTTGAAATGTTGCTAAAATAACAGGTAATTTAGTACTTTCTTCCAATTTTGATTGTTTCATTCCACCGATGTAATATCCACTTTGAACACCTCTCTCAGCAAAAGCAATTTCCAAATCTTTCAACATTTCCCTTCTATCTGCTAAAATTAATATTTGTCTTTCTTCCTGCAAACATTCAATTGTTTTCTTAACAATTAAATTTGTTCTGGGCATAAAAGACGCAACATTATTAATCATTGCTGCGGAATTTACTTTTCCATGAAATCCAGATACTTCGGCTGCATAAACTGGGTCGCCACAATCATAAATATATCTTTCAACAATTGAATCAGTCGCACTTTTTCCTTTCCTACTAAAAACAACATCTCCAATAAACCATTTTAAAACTTTAGTTAATCCATCTTTACGATTTGGTGTGGCACTTAATCCAAGCATATAAGGACAATTAATTTTTGCCAAGGCTTTAGAAAATTCTCTGCTGGGACATCTATGTGATTCGTCCAGAATAACTAATCCAAAACTATCAAATTGGTCCATCGGATATTCCTTCATTGAAATACTTTGAATCATTCCAATAACAATATCTTTATCTTCTATATCAATTATTTTTCCTTGTATTCTTCCAACTCTGGCTCCAGGTAAAAAAGCCATTGAAGACTCACTACCCAAAATCCTCTCCACCCATTGATTCAACAAAAATTCCTTATGCACCAACACAAATGTCTTCTTTTTCAATTTACTTATTAAATAACAAGCACATGCAGTTTTTCCTTCACCACATGGTAATGATAAAATACCACCACCAATTGTTGAAAAAGCATTTAAACAAGCATTAATTGGGTCTGTTTGATGAGGTCTTAAATTACCATTAAATTGTAGATTTATATTGTCACCAGGAGGTACTCTATTTTCATCTGGTTGACCAAATTTTTCAATCCCAAAGTATTTAGGAATGTATAACTTTTGCGAATTTTCACCAAATACTGGAAATGGCTCATCAGTTTCACCAAAATCACCACTCAAAAATGGTTTTACCATAAGTTCTTTTTTTACTGTTTCAATAACAGGTTTGGGCCATTCCTTTTTAATTAAAACATACCCTCTTTTTCCCAAATAAGATTTCATATTTAGTTTAGATATATAATAACACTTTTAAATAAAAAAAATTTCAATTTTATTGTAAAATAAAAAATATCTTCAATTATTATAAATATGAACGCTGCCAAGGCTGTTAGAAATGTAGGTAAAAAAGGTTTAAATGTAGCAAAAGATTCTGTTGTACAAATACAATCCATTCCACATGTTGTTGTCAGTGCAATAATTGTCCTCCTCTTAATTGTTTATTCTGCAGTAGTAGTAAATTATGTTCCCTTCAAATTCCTCGCATTCTTTGAAAATATTATCGTTAAAATTGTTGTATTAGTTGTTATTGCTTTCGTAGGATTGTATTGCCCAGCAATCGCTCTCTTCTTAGCAATCGCTCTTATTGTCACTCTCCAAATGGCCCAGAAAAAAAGAATGACCGGTGATGTAACAACCGAAAAAATGACTCCTCAAGCTGCCATGAGCAATTCTGATGATACTATGATGAAAAAAGATAAACACGGTTCTACCATGAAACATGGAAAAGTTTCAATGAAAAATGGAAAGATGATGGAATCAATGGAAGATTATCTTGACCCAGCTTTAATGGATGGAACTGATGATGATGTTAATAATCAGGACCAACCAATGCCTAGTGAAACCTTTGAATCCATGTCAAATATGGGAAGTGACCTTCCCTTAGGTTATAATAATGATTCTTCTTGCATTGGTTCTTGCGGTGGAAATATGGGAAATCCAGCAATCTCGTCTCAATGCGGCGCAGTTAAAACCTGGAACAATCAAATGTCTGCTCAAGGATTAGGAACTGATATTCCAGGAATTCAGCCTTCCGTTGGTTATCCTGTAGCATAAAATTTATTTTTTTACATTTGTAAAAAAATAAGATTACTTCAAATAATTCTTTGTTGCAATTTTTAGTAATAAATTAAGTTGTTCTGGAGTTATTGGACCACTATCCGGTAATGTTGTAACTGCTTTTTCCAGATTTGCATTTACTGGTATTCCTTTACTTAATGCGTATGATTTATCTGCTTCATATAATTTTTGAATTGCTTTCTTTACTTCTGGCTTAATAGTTGATAATTTCACAAATTTATTATAACTATCGCCTAATATTCTTGCTGCTTCCTGAGGTGAAATTCCTGGACCAAGAACTTGCCCAGAAGGACCAGTTACTCCAGGTTTTTTTGTTAAAGCTTTAATATTTTGAGCAAAAGGATCACTTAATACTGGTCCAATTTCTTTTTGAATATTTTTTTGCTGGGAAGCGGATAAGCTGCTATATGTCTTTAGAATTCTTTTATATTTATTCTGGGCTTCTGGAGTTTTTAGGTAATTTGGATTTTGAGCAACTTGTTCTGCAAGTTTTTGAAAGTTAGATGCCAATTTTAATTGATTCGATTGCAAACTGGGAATGGTTAATGCAGGGGTGCTAGAAACTGCTGGACCACCGAATATTCCAGATATTCCGGATAATCCAGTTGTTCTGGGTAATCCAGGTCCTCCTGGACTGGTGGGTGTTCCAGTTAATCCAGAGAATGGACTTGGAATAGTTCCAAATCCTAAGTCTTTCATACCATTAAACCATGATGTTTCCCCTTCAACATTTGGCATTTTATAAATAACAACTCCAAAACTTATGATATAAACAACAACTCCAACTATTACTGGAATTAAAACATTAATTTGTTTTGAATTTTCGTCAGTTTTTTTATTATTTTCAACGAAGAATGCAGAAGCTAATATAAAGCATATAACAATTGTAGCAACACCTAATATCCAGAATAAAATAACGAGCCAGTTTTGTTTTCCAAATGCAGATAAAAATCTCTGGATATTTGTTCCTCCTCCGCCGTAACGTAAAAAATAACGCGTTATCCACCAAACCAATAAAATCATCGAAAATATAATTAATGTTACAATTACTGAATTTAAAATTGTATTGTCAGCAGCTGGAGTTACTTCTTTCAAAGCACTTTTTCCTTCAGTAGTAGAGGCTGCACCTGGCTCAACTTCAACTGTTTCACAAACTTCTTCACTAACTTGTCCTGGAACGGTTGGAGGAGGTCTTTCTCCTGGAGGAGGTGCCCCTGGAGCAGTGGCTGAGGAGGTGCTACCAATTCCAGGAGTTGCTATATTTGCTGGAACTTGTTGACAATTTGAATTACATCTTATTGCTTGGTCTGAACCAAATACTGGAATATTTTGATTGAAGTATATAATTGTTCCAGGAGGGTTATTGGGGATATTATTTTGGTAATTATTTACAAGACTTTCATATCTTCCTTGACTGCCCATTACTCTGGAAATAAAATTTGTTAAAAAATCTGGAGGAATATCTAAAACATTAGTCATGATAATAAATTGTAATCGATTAGCAATCATTAAAGTGACAAAATAAGATTTGTTTTGTGGTAATAAATTACCTAAATTAAAATTACTAAGTCCCCCTAATTGTTTAGTTTCATCTTTTAATGGAATAAGTGGAGCCAACTTATTTAATAAAGCATATGCATTTGTTATTGCACTTGCTCCAACTAGATTTGCCTGGCAAATAACACTAATTGTTATTAATAGATTTGGATTTGTACTATTAAAAAAGTTCATATAAATTTGAATGGACCTTGCGACAGGAATACTATCTGATAGTCGGTCTTTTAATGGACCACCAATCATGATTTCCTTTAAATTCCATTTTTCCATTTGTTGGCCGGTTTGTTCAGTATAGCCATTCCATAAGATATAATTATTATTTAAATCACTTGTATTTGTTGGAGTTAATATTAAGAAATTGCCATTATTAGAAAAGCTGCAACTTTTGATGCTTGTAAAATTAAATTCAAGTTGGCAATTTTGACATAATAATATGAATTCACCTGTGGTGTTTCCAGATCCTTCACGAGGTAATGAAAAATTTAAACCTTTTCGATTAGTTAAAGATAAAATTCTGTCTGTATTTAAATTATAATTTGGCATATTAACTAATTATAATAGAGAAATAAAAGCTAGAAATTTTCTCACTTAAAATTAAATGCAAACTTATCAATTTATTATCATTATCATAATTATTCTTATAATTCCAGTTATTATTATTATTAAATCTAAAGTACAAAATAATCAAGTTGAGAGTTTTGAAGGATTAAAATCTACTGATATTTTTGACAAAAATACTTTTGCAACTACTCTTCCAAAACCTGGTGCTCAAAAAGAAGTTGAGAAACAACCTACTGAAACAACTCATACATTTTTTAATAGTTTACACTTAGATTATGCAGACCCACTTCCTGGAGATGATACTATTTTAAAAGATGAAGAAAAAATATATTTCAATCCAATTTTTCCAGATGAAAAATTAAATCCAACAAAAAAATCCACTGCAAAAAAAGGCCAGACACCTAAACAAAATTTTCCAACTCCAAGTGATATGCCCCCATCCGAAAGAGATGCTTTTCAATTTGGATATCCAAATGAAATGACAATGCAAGACTATGTTAACTGGCTTTCTCTTTTTAGAAGACATCCCACATTATTAAATCTCGAACATGCAATTAATTACGAAAAACTTATCAATGGAGTCCCAATATATTACAAAAAAGATAGATGTCCTCCTCCAGCAAAACGTTTAACTCCACTTAATGCTGAAGATTATTTCCTTCAAATGTACACAAAAGCACCAGAAAAACCTTATCCAGAACTTACAAGAGTAATAAATGAAGATGTTAGAGTTGCTACAAATCAAGGCTCAAATACAAATGGTATAATGCCAGCAAATTATAATGAATATGGTGACTTTAAACAAAACTTTGATGTAATGGGAAATACTCAGTACATTTATAATGATGAATTAGCAGATAAAACTGACCCATATTATTTAAGAGTTATAGTTGGTCCAAATTGGACAATAAAAGGAAGATATGCTAATTATTGATTCTTGAAATATTTGGTTGTCCAGGAAAATTAGATTCATTGATTGTAACGCGCCAATAGTATTTTGTTCCAGCAATTTTAACTTGGTCATTTGTTCCGAGTTGTCTGTATTCATTGGGAATAATTACTTTTCTATCTTTTCCATCAATTTTGGTGAAATATTCATATTTTGGGTATCTAGTTGTTTCTTTAATTCTTTTCATGTATAAAGGTAAATATGTATTTTGCTCATATTGCCCAAAAATTTTATATAAATAACCAACTTCTTCAAAAGGAGGATTTGGACCAATAAATCCGTTTCTGGGAGCAATATTTTCATTACTAACATCCAGAGGAGGCAATATATTGCCGATTACTTGTTGACTACCACCGTAACAGGGTTCTCTTCTGCTACCACATCCGACTACATTTCCTGAGAGGACAACATTTGGGAATCTGCTGACTTCATAGTCTGATACACCGCCATATGGATATAATTTTTGTAATCTATACATTTGAGGAACGTCATCTGCTTCATTTAAAAGGGGATACGTTTTAGGTTCTGGAGGTTCCTGGCTTTTTTCAACAATTTGTGAAGGAATTTCTTCTTGTAAAATAGCACTTCCAGCGTCAATATTGTCAAAGCTTTCTAAACTTTTGGTATTGAGAAAGAATATAATACATAATAATATGATTACTAAAATTAATAAAAATAGGTCTTTCATTAATTTTTGTTAGAAAATATTTTTGTTTATTTGCAACATAAGTAGCAACCGTTGCTCATATTTGGTGATTCAATTTTGATAACAGGAGTTTCATGAAATCCTTCACCTGGATTAATAATTTTAATATCAGTTATTTTTCCATCAGAAACAATTGCTTTTAATTTTGCATTTTTGCCACCACCACCAATCGCCTCCACTTTTGGTGAATTTCCATGTCCATCGCCTCCATCAAGAAGATAAACTCCAGTAATTTTTCCAGCTGATATTGTGCAAATAGCTTTTGCAGATTTTTCATTTCCAATCGAATCACATTTCATTTTTGAACCTTCAGGGAAATTAATACTTGCTCCAGAAAAATGAGGATAATCTGGATGACAATTCTTTGAATTCAAAAATTTACAATTCATAGTTGAAGAACCTATCGGAGCGATACCATTAGGAGGCACAGATGGAATAACTGGAATTTCATTTTTAGCCATTTGAGTTAATTCTTTATTTAAGAAATTTTCTGGCAAAGTTTTTTCAGCAGGTAATGCTGTTACAGGTTGAGGTTTTTGAGGAACAACTGCAACTTCTTTTTTGAAATCAGCTGGATTACCTTTTAATGCTAATAATGTTTTTTCCAAATCAAGTTCTGGATTTTTTGTGTAATTTGGAAGTCTTCCGTCATTATTCATACCAGGGTCGTTATAAATTTTATCAAATTTAGCATCAATTGCTATTTCAGATTCAGATTTATTAGGAAAATTTAATGTTGAAAGTTCTGGAGGATTACCTTTTTCCATACTACCACCAACATAAACTGGTTTTTGTTTTTTTACTGGAGTTCCAAAATTGAATATATCACCCATACTGAAACCTTCAATTACTGGCTTTTTTTTTTCGCGGACCCAAAATATTGATTCATTTCATCAGGGGTTAATAATGCACTTTGTACAACACCTCTTGTAACTTTTACAGGGTCAGATGAAATTAATTTATCAGTGTTATCATAATGGAAATATCTTTCATTTAGATAATTTGGGTCATTGAAGTTTGGGTCCATTACACAACCATTACCATTAAATGTTTCTTTTTTTCTGTTATAGCAGCAAAAGCTAATAATTACTCCAACTATAACAATAAATAAAATTACGATAAGTATGATACCTAAACTTTTTGTGTCACCAGACATTTTATTCGCATTCATTCTTTATATTAAATAATATAAAAAATTTTTTCTAAAGTTTAAGCAAATTTGCTGATTCCAAATTTTTCCAAAGAATCAATAATTTTTTGCCCCTTTTTAAGTGGTCCACTTAATTGTTCCATATGATTATGTAATTTATCAACAGCCATTGTTAAGTCATATAATTGTTTTTGGGCTTTATATGCTTGTTTTGAGCTTACTTTTGTTGTTCCAGGTTTAAGGTCATCTTCATCTGCTTCTTTGTCAGAATCTTCGTCACTATCTTCAAGGTCGTTGAGGTCAATTTTACCAAAAACATCTTCATTCTCCTTTATATCTTGGTCCATCATGGAAATTTTCTTTTCTGGTTTTGGTTCTTGAACAACATCTGTAAGTTTAACATCAATATCAAGTTTTTTTGGTTCAATTTCTTTAACTTCGGGTAAATTATCATTTAGAACTTTTTCATCGTTTTCATCATTTTTGGATTTTTCTTCCCCTTCGAAATTTTCGATGAATATTTTTCTTAGATTTTTTGGTTCACTACTTCTTAAAATAACAAAAACAATTAATAAAGCTGCGAATGCAGTTGATATAAAGGCTGCGAATAATCCACTACCTCCAAAAATATTAGCAATTAAAAATACAATAAACCAAATAATAATAATACTGATAACTCTTGGGATTGGAACGAAAAAAAGGAAAAGAAATAAAAATGCGACGATTATACCTTGATAATTTTTTAATTGTTTATTCTCCATATTTATTTAAAATGGAGAATATAAAATTACAAAACAAATCGATTAATTGCATAAAAAATTACTGCTCCAATAAGTCCTAAAATAAATGTTGAACCATAATTAACAAGTGTTTTATTAGCTGTAAATTTCATCAAATTAGTTAATAAAAATTCTCTTAAAAATGGTAAACATAAAATATTAAATAATACCAAAAATAATAATGGAGCTTTAATTTGCTGCTTAATCTTATCTGCTAAAGATAAAGGTTCTTCCTGATAATCATATTGGTCATCTCCCATTTGCTCATATTGGGCTTGCTCTTGCATTCTAATATTTTCCTGATTATTTTGATGTTGTTCAGCAATATTATGACCAAATTGTTGTTTGTTATAATTTTGTTGTTGTTGAGCATAAGCTTGTTCTGATTCTTGACTGTCGTCATTCATTTGGTTAAGAATATTTTTAATAAACTGTTGGTCATCTTCTCCATTTCCTTGGGGTCCTCTTGGTAAAGCACTTATAGGTGTTGCTTTAGGGTCTGCCATATTTTTTAATATACTTATATTAAAAAATGTAATACAATACGCAGATTATTGTAAGTTTTGCTTACGTTTTTGCTGCTGTTTTTTAAGTCTTCTTAAGTATTTTCTGGAGTGGTAAACCTGCCATCCAGTTTCTAAATCATCGTTTTTGGGGTCATATTTTCTAAGAGGTACATGTCTTGGGTTAGCGATTTTAAATGATTCTTCCATAAATCTTTATTTATTTTAATTTGCTAAGTTTTCCTCATCCTAATTCTTATTTTTTCTGGCTTTTCTTCTTCTGATATTTCTAAAGTCTTGTATCCTTTGCCCATTTCGAAAACTGGAGGTTCAATTACAAAATGTAAATATAAATTTTCAAAAGAAGATTTCAATTTAATCATTTTCTCATTTTCAACATTTAATTTACCATTTTCTTCAGTATATTCAAATATTAATCCAAAATATTTAAGCCAATTAGTTACTTCATCATTTTTTAAATTAATTTCTTTTGCAATTTGTGAAATTCTTTGTTGCGTTGGATTTTTTTCATTTTTTGCAATTTCAATTAATTTTTTTCTGGAATCTGAATCCATTTTTGGACATATTTTAAATAAATTATCCTTCTTTATTTTTATTTCTAACATGTTTTTCAATATTTCTTGTCTAGCATTAATAATTTCTTTTTCCAACTCTTGTTGCCTGTTAAAAATACTTTTAATAGATTCCATTTCTTCTTCATATGTTTTCAATTCTTTTAGCATTTTTTCAATATCTTTGTCTTTTTCAGCATTATAAACAGGTGATTCCATATTTTTACGAAGTTGTTCTTTAAAGAGTAGTCCTTGATTTTTAAATAAATTATTAATTTCTGAATAACGAAGGTTAAGATTATAAATAATGGGTTTTTTAATTTTAATTGACCACTCCTTACCAGATTTAGTCTTACAAAACATATTATACTCTTTATTATTTTCACTCTTCTCCAGAGGAGTTTTTGCATCAATAGGACATCTTGAAGTGTCTGAGTAGAACATTTTTAAATATTTCTGATATTCATCAAGTTCTTTTGCAAATTTATTATTCAAATTATCTTCTAAATGTTTTAAATACAAAGTCATATGATTGTCCTATTTTATATATAGAAAAATTTTATATCAATTTTTTTATCCATAAAAAAAATATACATTTTATTATGTATGTATCTTTGAATTTAAAAAAATATAAATATAATTTTAATCAATATGAATCAATATTTTCAATAAAGGACAGCATCAAAAAAAAATTTAATATAAAAAAACTATTCAATATAAATTGCAATGGTAAAATTTTAGAGGATAAAAAATGTCTTTACGATTACAATATTAAAAAAAATGATACTCTCATAATAGAATTCATAAAAAAAGGTGGAATGAGTGCTGATGAAATTGGTCAAGTTATTGGATTTACAATACTTTTGCTAATCTATCTAGTATTTTTGATGCTAGGTGTTTTACCTTTTATATCATTTGTGATTTCGAACATGTTTATAAAATTATTAAAAATGGGTTTAGAATTTTTAAGGTCTTTAACTGACCAAAATAACTGGTTAAATAGTTTTCTTCTATGGTCAATCGAATATATAGTTCCCTTTTTTGGATTTATTCTGGATTATTTTAGCATGATAATTATAATATTTATTGCGACATTTATTTGCACCTTTAAGCTTTACCAATTAAAATGGAAATGCAAATGCAAAGCTCTTCAAGCCTCAAAAGCATTATCAACATTAGTAACAATGATTATTGTTTTTATTTATTTCCTGGCAAATAGTTTTGTCTTATTAAACAACTTTTCTAATAAATATTTACCTTCTCCAATAAAACAACCAGTATCATTAGTTTGTCAGGCAATGATGTCATTAAGAAATGTCTGGCTTAAATTTTTCTTACTCAATCCAATCGGAGCAGTTGATGATTTATTTGTAAACATAATGGGTGAGGTATTTAAATTACAAAACATGTTAATAAAATATGGTTCAATGGTATTATATAGTTGGGATGATATTTATGCATTTACAAAACAACCTGATATTCAAGTTCAACTCCAAGAATCTG
>Ga0194118_10003088_pt1 | contig 19903 bp, 19 predicted proteins | sample TA2MahsurfametaG_2_FD_148662 | JGI IMG/M metagenome (GOLD analysis project Ga0194118, IMG submission 148662) | Freshwater microbial communities from Lake Tanganyika, Tanzania - TA2015013 Mahale N5 surface | ecosystem: Environmental > Aquatic > Freshwater > Lake | place: Tanzania: Lake...
TTGTTCTTGTGGAGATGGAGAGTGTCACGAAGGAACAGTGTGGGAAGCAGCAAATGTGGCAAAGAATCATAATTTAAATAACTTAATAGTTGTTGTTGATTTTAATTTATCAGCTTCCCAACTTTTGCCTTACGATAAAATGGAGAAAAAATGGAAAGCATTCGGCTGGAAAACAAAATCAATCAATGGTCATTCAATTAAAGATTTTAGAGCTGCTTTTGATCCAAAATTAATAAAAAAATTATCCCAACCTTATGCAATTATTGCTAATACAGTAAAAGGCAAAGGAATTAAAATGATCGAAGGTCATGGTATTTGGCATCATAAAATTCCTAATAAAGAAGAGTATAATTTGCTAATTCAAGATTTAAATAGCTATTATGGAAGATAAAAAAAAAAAATTATACATTAAAAGTTTAAGACAAGAATTTGCTGATACACTTTTGGAGGTTGGAAAAAAAGACAAAAGACTTACTGTTGTGGTGGGTGATATAAGTCATGGATTGTTAAAGAAATTTAATGAAATCTGTAAAAAACAATATATAAACTTAGGAATTTTGGAACCCACAATGGTTAGCATGGGCGCAGGGTTTTCAAGAATTGGTTTAATTCCAGTACTTCATACGATTTCACCTTTTTTGATTGAGAGATCTTTTGAACAAATTAAACTTGATTTTTGTTATCAAAAATTGAGTGGAAATATTATAACGGTAGGAGGGGCTTTTGATTATTCAAATCTAGGATGCAGTCATCATTGTTATGGAGATTTTGCTTTGTTAAAAACACTTCCCGGCGTAGATATTTACAATCCATCTTCAGCTGTAGAATTTAATGAAATTTTTAAAAAAACTTATAATAATAATAGAGTAAATTACTTTAGATTGTCAGGCAATTCCCATTCTTTATTATTTAACAGAAATCAAATTATTCCTGGTAAACCAATTAAAATAAATAACGGAAAGCATATAACAATTGTGGCTGTAGGATCGCAATTAAACAATGCCTTAATCATTGTAGATAAGTTTTTAAAATTAAAAATTAATAGTGATCTATTTTACATTCATTCAATTAAGCCATTCTTTTCAAAAGATATTATCGAAAGTGCAAAAAAAACAAAAAAAGTTTTTGTAATAGAAGAGCATATGGAGAATGGTGGGTTTGGAGATGATGTTTTAAAAAAAATTTATAATGTAGACAAATTAATTTTTGAAAATTTCGCAATTAATAAATTTATTCATTCATATGGAACTTATGAAGAATTGTGCAATGAAATTGGTTTAAATCCACATAAAATTTTTAATCAAATAAAAAAGATAATATAATTTTAATTCTTTTAAGAAGATTTAGTAAAGGGATTTAACGAATATAAATTATTAAGAGGCTTATGATGTATATAATTTATTTTTTTATGAATTGTTGGAAATATTAAACAACTTAAAACAATTCGCTCTTTACTTAAGTTGGGACTTCCAGCGTGCATAAGTTTATTTTGATCAAAGAATATAGCCGTACCGGCTTCACCTGTAATTTTTATTCTTTTATTTTGCAGTATATCAAAAACTTCAAATGGCCCCGACTCTTCATCTACATCGCTTAAGTATATTATTAATTTTATAGCACTAAACATATCCGAATCTATATGTAAGATTGCATTCCGATTTTTGCTTTGCGCAGGATTTTTATATAACCAGATATTTTCTATTCTATAATTTGAGTTTAAGATTTCTCTAATATAGTCCCCTAATTTTTTTTCTATAAGATTGCTATAAAATACTCTATTGAAACCCCAAGCATAAGATGTTTCTGTTAAAAAACTTTTATCATAATCATAAAGCATATATTTTTTACTTTTTTTCTCAAAATAATATTCTTTTATATTTATATCTTTTTGAATTTGGCGCATTTCATTTTCTTCAAATGAAATAGTTTTAACTTTATAATTTTCAATTCCTAAATTAGAAATTTTTTTATTTTTATATGATAATATTAAGTAATTTATCTTATACAAAATATATGAAAAATAACCTTTTCTTAAATTTTTATTAAAAAGTAGCGTGATTAGATTGAATAAAATTTTTTTTACTCTCATAAATTGTTGTTAGATTTTTTTTTAATTATTCTTGAATTTAGTATAATATATACATTTTACTATAATTATCTAAATAATAAATATAACAATCAATGATAAATTAGAATAATGAAAGATGTGGTAAATTCAAAATTATTGCTTTCAGAGTTTAATCATAATGGCTTTTTAATATCAAGAGTTTTGTCTGTAAATAATATCAAAAATCTTAAAGCTAGAATTTTAAAAAAATTGATCGCTATTTCAAGAAAAAATAATTTTTTTTATAAATTCAATAAATTACAAGTTTTAGAAGAATATCACAAAATAGATTTAACAGAAAAAGAACATAATCTGTTAATGGATAGTAGTCATAGGTTTTTAGAATTATCCCTTAAAGAAAAAAAATTATTTGAGAATAAATATTTTGATACTATTTTTGAATATTTTTATGGAAATTCTAGACCAATAATTAAATATCCTGGTAAAAAAAATTTTATTAATAACTTGGTAGGCTTTAGAGTTGTTAGACCAAAAGAAAAATCTATAGCCGGCTTTCATAGTGAGAGTTCTTACGGTATCCATTGTTTTACATTGTGGGTTCCTTTAACTGGCACCGATTCTAGATATACTTAAAATTATGCCCCAAAGTCATTTAGTTAGACATAAAGAGAAATTCATAATTAAAAATAAAAAATTAAATAATGCCAAAATATACAAGAATAAATACATTTCGAAATTAGGATCTTTTGCAAGGTATGATTTAAATTTAGGCGAGGGTATATTTTTCCATCCTGATTTAATTCATGGAGATAGTAAAAATTTTGGTTCAAAGACAAGAGTTAGTTTAGAAATAAGATTTTATAGAAAAGAATTTTTAAATACAGCACTCCAAAGTAGAGAAATAAAATAATAAATTTATATTTATTAATTTTTACAACATGAATAATAAATTTAAAAATACTAACTGTTTAGTTACGGGAGTTGATGGATTTTCAGGAGGTGAAATATTTTCCTTTTTAAAAAAGAATAGTATCAAAGTAGCAGGTATTTCTAGAAATAATGAGAACAATTTTATATTAAAATATAATTTACAAGATTCTATTTTAAGTTTATCTAAAAAAATTAAGGATAATAAAATTAAATATATTATTCATCCAGCGGCGTACCATAAATTACAGGATTTTAAAATTAGACCTAAATCAAAAGCTCAAAATAACGAAAAAATGGTAAAAAATTTGGTCAAATTATGTAGAATTCATTCAATTAGAAATTTTATTTTTTTTTCAACAATCGATATTAGCTATAATAATATTTATACTAAAAAAGTATTCTACAATTTAAGTAAATTAAACTCTGAAAATTATTTAATAAACCAATATAAAAAAGGCTTGTTTGATAAATTAATAATATTTAGGTTGCCAGCAATAATAGGAAAAAAATGCAATGAAAATTTTATTACTAATTTAATTTTTTCACTAAAAAATAATTTAGCTGTCAAAATATGGAATGCTAATAATTATTATAATAATTTAGTTCATATTAATGATATAAATTTATTGATCCTTCAATTGATCTATAATGATTTCAAGGGAAAAAAAATAATTAATTGCTTGGCTAGAGATCCAATGAAATTAATTAAGTTGGTTAATTTGTTAAAAAAAAAAATGAAAAGTAAATCTGTATTTGAGATACAAAAAAAAAATTTTTTACAAGAAAAAAAATTAAAGGAACAGAATACTTTCCGTTTTATGACGGTGAAAAAATCGTTAGATTTATATCTCAATCTAAAATGATATAATTTTTATTTTTTAATGGAAATAATATATGATTAAAAAAAAATATTTAATAATAGGAAGCAACTCATTCTCTGGATCTCATTTTATTAATTTTTTATTAAAAAAAAACCTTAAAGTTACAGGAGTGAGTAGATCTATAGAAAATCCTGAGCGTTTTCTTTCCTATAAAAAAAACAAAAAATTAAAGAATTTTTCTTTTTATCAAATAGATTTAAATAAGAGCGAACATGTTAAAAAATTAATTTATATAATTAAAAATAAAAATATAGATTATATAATTAATTTTGCTGCCCAGGGAATGGTAGCAGAGTCTTGGAAAAATCCAGTTGATTGGTACCAAACTAATGTAATTTCCCAGATTCATTTTTTTCAACAATTAAAAGATATAAAGAGTATAAAAAAATATGTACATTTTACAACCCCAGAGGTTTACGGCCACACAAAGAAACTTATAAAAGAAGGGTCGAATTTTAATCCTAGCACGCCTTACGCAGTATCTAGAGCAGCATGTGATATGCATTTAAATGTATTGTATCAAAATTATAATTTTCCAGTTATCTTTACTAGAACGGCAAATGTTTATGGTCCATTTCAAAAATTATATAGAATAATTCCAAAAACTATATTTTGTTGTAATAATAAAAAAACTCTTTATTTAGATGGAGGTGGTAAATCAGTTAGATCTTTTATTTACATAGAAGATGTTTGTAAAATTTTGTTTAAAATTATTTTAAATTCTACATTAGGCAAAACTTATCACATATCTACAAAAAATTTTATAAGTATAAAAGATCTTGTTTTTAAGATTTTTAATATTTTAAAGACAAAAAAAAAATTAATAAGGTTATCCTCAGAAAGACCTGGCAAAGATAATGCTTATAAACTTTCTATAAAAAAAATAGAGAAAGAATTTAAAATCAAAAATTTTATTGAATTAGATTATGGATTAAAAAAAACCATAGAATGGTTTTTGTTATATAAAAATAATTTTATATCATCTGATTTACTGTATAAACATAAAAAATAAGTGAAAATATTAATTACTGGTGGATGTGGTTACATAGGAACAGAATTAGTAAAGAGTCTCTTAAAAAAAAATTATAGAATAACTGTTATTGACTCACAGTGGTTTGGAAATTATTTAGAAAGACATAACAATTTAATAAATGTTAAACTAGACATTAGAAAAATAAAAGATTTTTCATTAAAAAATTTTCATACAATTATTCATTTGGCTGGTGTTGCTAATGATCCTGCGGCTCAATTAAATGAGTCTTTATCTTGGGATATCAATGTGCTTGCTACCAGATCTTTAATTGAAAAAGCAATTCAAGATAAAGTAAAAAAATTTATTTTTGCAAGTTCAGGCAGTGTATATGGAATTAAGAAAGAAAATAAAGTTATCGAAGATTTAGTATTAAAACCAATTTCTATTTACAATAAAACAAAAATGATAGCTGAAAATGTTTTGTTAAGTTATAAGGACAGAATTAAAATTTTTTGTGTAAGACCAGCAACAGTTTGTGGAGTTTCTGATAGAATGAGATTAGATTTAAGTGTTAATATGTTAGTTTCCCAAGCCTTTTACAAAAAAAAAATATTAGTTTTTGGTGGAAAACAAATAAGACCAAATATTCATATAAAAGATATGATCAGAGTTTATGATTTTTTAATTAGTAAAGAGTTACCCTCTGGTTGTTATAACGCGGGTTTTGAAAATATTTCGATCTTAAATCTTGCAAAGATAATTTCAAAAAGATTTAATAAAGTTAAAATTAAGATTATAAAAAATACAAACGATCCAAGGTCTTATAGATTATGTGCTGATAAAATTATTAGCTATGGCTTTAATCCAATGTACAATGTAAATGATGCTATTGATGAATTAATCGAAAATTTCTCATCCCATAAATATTCCGAACATGAAAATTTTTATAATGTTAAATGGATGAAAAAAATAAGATCTAAAATATGGGAAGGGAAATCAATTTATTAAAATTTTACCCAAAAGCTAAAAGAAATTTGAATCAAAGATCTTTTCAAAAATCTTCAAAAGTTAGATCTATCGCAAGAAAATTTGGAAAAGATTTTTTTGATGGAGATAGAAAATATGGTTATGGAGGACATTTTTATAATAAAAGATTTTGGGGTAAAGTTGTCCAAACATTTCAGAAGTATTGGAGATTAAACAAAAATTTTAAAATTTTAGATGTTGGCTGTGCAAAAGGATTTATGCTTTATGATCTAAAAAAACTTGTGCCAGGAATAAAAATAACCGGCATTGATATATCTCATTATGCTATAAAGAATAGTCATCCAAAAGTTCGAAAGTTTTTAAAAAAAGCCGATGCTACTCATCTGCCATTTAAAGATAAATCTTTTGATGTTGTGATATCTATTAACACTATTCATAATTTGAATAGAAAAAATTGCGCAAAGGCTTTAAAGGAAATTACTAGAGTTTCCAAAAAGCATAGTTTTATTACAGTAGACGCATATAAAAATAAATCTCAAAAGCAAAGAATGTTTGATTGGAATCTTACAGCAAAAACTATTATGTCAGTCAAAGAATGGGAGATTTTTTTTAAAAAAAATAATTACGTAGGAGATTATTATTGGTTTATTCCCTAAGTAAAGTTGTGCTGTTTAAAGTTTATAAAGTATTATTCAAAATAAGAACTTTAGAGCTCTTGATATCTGAAAAATATAAATATGGAAAAATGAGATGTCCAACTCATTTATCGGTTGGTCAAGAGTTAGTTCCTTCAGTTCTTTCTTATTTTATTAAGAAAGAAGATTATGCAGTAAGCACTCATAGATGTCATGCTCATTATGTTGCTAAAGGAGGTGATATTAATAAAATGGTCGCAGAAATTTACGGAAAAGAAAGCGGCTGTTCAAAAGGAAGAGGCGGGTCAATGCATTTAATTGATCTAAAAGTAAATTTTATGGGTTCAACAGCCATAGTTGGTAACAATATACCCATTGGCGTGGGCCTTGGATTATCAAGCAGAATAAAAAATAAAAAAAATATTTCATATATTTTTTTTGGTGATGGGGCTGTAGAGCAAGGTGTTTTTTATGAGTCTGTAAACTTTTCTATTATACACAAATTGCCAGTTATTTTTATATGCGAGAATAACTTATATTCCGTTTATACACCTCTTAAAGAGAGGCAGCCAAGAAATAGAAAAATTTTTAAGATGGTAAAATCATTAGGAGTTAATTCACTTTGCTGCGATGGTTATGATTATAAAAGTGTTCTCTCGTCGATTAAAAAAAGTATTAGTTATGTAAAAAAATATCAAAAACCTTTCTTTATAGAATTCAAAACTTATAGATGGCTAGAACACTGCGGACCCAATTTTGATAATGAATTAGGATATAGAGCAAAAAATGAGTTTATCTCGTGGAAAAAAAAAGATCCCTTATTATTTTTAAGAAAAAAAATTATAAAATTTCTTGGAATTAGTAAAACAAATAAAATTGAAGATAATATAAAAAAAGAAATAGAGAATGCTTTTATTTATGCTGAACGCTCATCTTTTCCAAAGCCAATTAAAAATTACAATAAGTTAATTTATGGGTAGAAATTTGCAAATTACTTTTTCCCAGGCAATTAATGAGGCCTTAATTTTGTCTATGAAAAAAGATAAAAATCTTATTTGCTATGGATTGGGTGTCAGTGATGTAAAAAATGTGTTTAATACTACAGAAAATTTAAAAAATTTATTTGGAAAAAAAAGAGTATTTGATGTTCCTTGCTCTGAGAATGCTTTAACAGGAATATCAGTTGGAGCTGCATTAGCAGGTGTTAGGTCTGTAGTCACTCATCAAAGACTTGATTTTTTTTTATTGGCTCTAGATCAGTTAGTTAATTCCGCAGCCAAGTGGTATTATATGTTTGGCTCTCAAATTTCAGTCTCGATAACTATAAGACTAATAATTGGAAAAGGATGGGGGCAAGGGCCCACTCATTCTCAAAATTTACAATCTTGGTTTAATCATATTCCAGGGCTAAAGATAGTAATGCCATCAACACCAGAGGATGCTAAGGGTTTATTAATCTCCTCTATTTTAGATCCTAATCCAGTCATATTTTTGGAACATCGTTGGTTGCACAACATAACTTCAAAAGTAAAAAAGGAATATTATGTAACGTCAATAGGAAAAGCAAAAATTTTAAAAAGAGGAAAAGATATTACAATATTATCAATGTCATATTTATGTTTAGAGGCAATTAAGGCAGCCAAATTTCTTTATGAGAGATATAAAATACAATGTGAAATTATTGATTTAAGAAGTATTAAGCCTTTAGATTGGAAAACGATTTTAAATTCAATAAAAAAAACTGGAAATTTAATCGTTTTAGACACTGCCGCGGAGACAAATTCATTGTCGGGAGAGATTATAGCAAAGATTACAATAGAAAATTCAAAATTTTTAAAAAATCCTCCCAAAAGAATTACTATGCCCGATTGTCCAGAGCCAACGTCTCAAGCATTGGCTAAATTTTTTTTTATTTCACATGAAAAAATAGTCAAGACAGTTTTAAATATATTGATTAAAAAAAATAATTTTAAAATTAGCTTCGCTAAAAATAAAATTAACTATGATAGTCCTTATCAAAACTTTGAAGGACCTTTTTAAATGAAATCTTTTGAAAATATGAGAGCCGCTGTTTTGTTTAAATTAAATAGTCCATTAAAAATTGTGAATCTAAAAATTCCAAAACTTCGAAAAGGTCAAGTATTGGTTAAGATTTTTTACTCATCTATTTGCAGAAGTCAGGTCATGGAAATAAATTCTGGCAGAGATAATAAAAAATATTTACCACATTTATTAGGTCACGAAGCATCTGGTAAGGTAGTTGCGATTGGGAAAGCTGTAAAAAAATTTAAAATAAATGACAATGTAATTTTAACCTGGATGAGATGTTCAGGTTTGGAGTCTGAGAATCCTCATTTTTTTTTAAGGGGAAAAAGAATTAATTCAGGAAAAATTACGACTTTTAGTAACTATTCAATAATTTCAGAAAACAGGTTGGTAAAAAAACCGAAAAAATTAAAATTTAAAGAATCCGTTTTATTTGGCTGTTCTTTTATGACTGGGCCAGGAATGGTTTTTAATGATTTAAAAGTTAAAAATAAAAATCTAAAAATAGTTTTAATAGGGCTTGGAGGTGTTGGCTTAGGAATTTATATTTCTTTAAAAAGTGTAGGTATTAAAAATATTATTTTAATAGAAAAAAATAAAAGTAAAATTTTATTGGCTAAAAAATTAGGAATTAAATATTGTTTTAAATTTACAAATAAAAAAACTATAAAAACTATTATGAGTATTTTTAAAGGTGGAGTGGACATATGCTTAGAATCTGCTGGAAATGTAAAAACAATAGAATTTGCTATTAAGCTTTTAAAAGATAAAGGTCATTTGCATTTTGCGTCACATCCAAAAAATAAAGATTTTATTAAAATAAAGCCTTTTGATTTAATTAGTGGAAAAAAAATTACAGGATCATGGGGCGGCGGTTGTTCTCCAGATTATGATATAAAAAGATTTTCTAAATTGACTCAAACTAAGTATTTTAAGATTAGCAATATTATTAATAATGAGTATTCTTTAGATAATATTAATAAGGCAATTGACGATTTCATCAAAGGAAAGGTTTTCAGACCAATCATAAAGATGCAACATTAAAATAATTTTATGGGTAATTATACCGTAGCAAATCAGGTTTATGAAAAACAATATGAATTTGCAAAATTAGCATTTGAAAAAAAAAACATCTTACCCAGAAGGTACGTTTTAGTTTTGACAAACCTATGTAATTTAAGATGTTCTTTTTGTTTTCAAGAGAGAAAAAAAAGGCCGGATAGAATGTTATTTGCGGACTGGATAAACGTTATAAATCAAATTCCAGACAACTCTCGAATAACTTTAACGGGTGGGGAGCCGTTAGTTTTCAATGAATTTGATAAAATTTTTAAGAAATCGAATGAAAGAAATGAAACAAATATTGTCACAAACGGTTTACTATTAGATAAAAAAAAAATTAATTTATTCAAAGAAGAGAAAAATTTTAAAATTCTTGGCATATCAATAGATACTATTGGAAATGTTAATAGAGATTTTAAAAAAGGCCAATGGGATAATTTGTTGAATAATATAAAAGATTTTATTGCTGTAAGAGATTTAGGGAAGCATAAGATAGCTCTAGACATCAAGACAGTTATCTTAGATGAAAATATTAATGATCTTTTTACAATACATAAATTTTGCTGCGAAGTACTAAAGTCAGACACTCATAGTTTGCAAATGTTAAAAGGGGCTTCAATACAACATTCTGATATAATGTTTAACTTCGAACAAATAGATGCTGATTACGAGGCTTATCAATACAAAAATTTCAAAATATTAATTGATCAATTAAATTTAATCAAAGAGTATAATTATAAAAACAATCAGAGAGCTTATTTACACCCAAATTTAATTTCATTAAATGATAATGTTAAAATTCTTTTAGAGGATTTTGATTATATAAATAGCAAAAAACATGAATCAAAAAATTTTTCTCAATGTTATGCTCCATGGAGTAGCGTTCATATTAATGTAGATGGAAATTTATTTCCATGTATGGCTGTGTCTATGGGCAATGTAAAAAAAGAAAAAATAAAAGATATAATATTTTCAGAAAAATTTACGAAATTTAAAGATATAATTCGTAAAAATAAAACAATAAATGGATGTAATCGTTGTGGCTGGTTAAGAAGCGTTAATCATAAATAGTGATTAAGTCGATATGAATTTAACAAAAATAGATCAATTTTTTTTATTTTACAAAAATATTTTTTTTAATGAATTTTCTAATCTAAATAAAAAAAATTTATTAAAATTAGTTTTAATTTTAAGTAAAATTCGTAATAATAAAATTATCATATTAGGAAATGGAGGAAGCCATGCAATTGCAAGTCATGTGGCATTAGATCTTTCTAATGTGTGTAAGATTAAATCTTTAACATTTAATGATCCTGCAATGATAACTTGCTTCGCTAATGATTATGGATTTGATAAATCCTATAAAAAATTCCTAACACTTCATTTAAATAAAAAAGATTTAGTAATTCTGATTAGCAGTAGCGGTGAATCTAAAAATATTTTGAACGCAGCTAAATTTGTTAAATCAAAAAAAAATACTATTATTACATTCACTGGTTTTAAAAAGAATAATTCATTGAAAAGAATTGGAGATGTAAATTTTTGGGTTAACAGTAATTATTACAATATTATTGAAAATGTTCATCAATGTTGGTTATTATTTTTGGTAGATTTGTTAAAAAATACAAAAAAATAAATAAGTTATAATGTAAACTTAAAAATGAAACAAAATAAAATAATTTCTCTAAATAAAGCAAAAGAACTATCTTCTGATTACAAAAAAGCAAAAAAAAAAGTTTTTTTAGCACATGGTGTATTTGATGTTCTTCATGTGGGGCATATTAAGCATTTCCAGGAAATTAAAAAAAATATAGGAAAACTTTTTGTGTCAATAACTGATGATAAGCATGTTAAAAGAGGACCTGGCAGACCTTATTTTAATTCCTTGCAAAGAGCTAAAATGTTATCGGCAATTAGTTATGTTGATTATGTTATAATAGATAACCATCCAAGTGCGACTGAAGTTCTCAGATCCATAAAACCAAATATATATTTTAAAGGTAAAGATTATGTTGATACAGATGATTTTACAAAAAATTTAGAAGAAGAAATACGTATTACTAAGAAATTTAATGGAATTGTGAAATTTACAACATCTCAAAAGTTTAGTTCTTCAAATATATTAAATACAAAATTTGAATTTTTAAATAACAAAACAAGAAATTTTTTAGAAAAATTCTCAAAAAAAAATAATTTTAATACAATATATGAAAATATTCAAAAGTTAAATAATTTAAAAATTTTGGTGATAGGAGAGGGGATCATTGACGAATATCAATATGCTAGGTCTTTAAATAAGACTCCAAAAGAAAATTTAATATCTTATTTAGTCCAGCAAAATAAAAAATTTCTAGGAGGAATTTTTGCCGTTGGAAATAATATTTCTTCTTTTTCAAAGAAAGTATCATTATTAACAATATGCTCCTCAGATAAATTTTTTTTTAATTTTTTAAAAGAAAATTTAAATAACTTAAATAATAAATTTATTATCAAATCTAAATATCATAAAGATATAAAGAAAGTTAGATTTATTGAAGATTCTTATGTTACAAAAAAAATTTTTGAATATTATGAAATGAATGAAAATAATATTGCAGCCTCCGACGAAAAAAAAATTATTAATTTTTTAAACAGTAATATTAAGAAATTTGATGTGGTCGTGTTGAACGATTTTGGGCATAATTTCTTCACAAAAAAAATAATAAAATTAATACAAAGTAAATCGAATTATCTAGCTTTAAATGTTCAAACTAATAGTCAAAATACTCCTTTTAATTTAATTTCTAAATACAAAAAAGCAGATTTTGTATGTATAGACAAACCAGAGGCAATGCTAGCTGCCGGCAAAAGGGATATATCCTTAGAGGAAATTAGAAAAATACTATTAAAAAAAATAAAATTTAAAAAAATGTGTATAACAGATGGCAAGAACGGTGCTTGGTATTTTAAAAATAATAAATTTTACAATGTTCCAATTTTTAATACTGATGTAGTTGATACCCTTGGAACAGGAGATGCCTTTTTTTCAATCGCCTCAATATACTCTTTTTTAGAAAAGGATAATGAAGTCGTAACCTTTTTAGGCAATGTAGCTGGGGCGATGAAGGTTTCAATCGTAGGTCATTCAAAAAAAATTGAATTTGTAGACTATTTGAAATTTGTTGAATCGTTATTAAAATAACACATTCTTAAATAAGATTTTTATTTTTTTCTAAAAATTTATTACATATCTTTAGTTTCAGTTTTTCTTCTAAAAAATTTTGGCTGTTATTTTGTTTTAAACTTGCCCAAGTTTTTTTTTGTAATTTAGTATTAATATATTTCTCAATTAAATTATTGTTTAATATATCTCTGAACTCAATAACTGCATCAAGAATTTCAGTTCTTGAATTATTAATAGGCATTAATTTATTATCTTCATAAAAATTTCCATGATAATGAATATTAGTATTTAAATTATACATCTCTGAAAAAGTAAGAAATCTTTTTTTAGTTTTACTATAAATTTTTTTAGGCAAAATCATTGAGTACATCGGCAAACTAGTAAGTTCATTAAAATTAAAAGGTATAACATTTACAAAAAGAGCTGGCTTTCTAAATATTGACGATACCAAATTAATCCCGTGAAATCCTTGAACGCTAAAATGACAAGAATGTAATAAAAATATATCTAAAAAGTCCGATCTATTTTTTCCTATAAATGAATAAAAATTTTTGTTTCTATTGTAATATTCTGAATTTGTAATTTTGCCTATTCTAATTACCTTGTAACCATCCTTTATAAGTATTTTTATTGATGTATCAAAATCTAAAAAATCAAAATTTTTAAATCCATGGTAGTTTTTATCAAAATTTTTTTTAGAAATTTTATTTAGATTATCAACATAACCATCATCTCTATTTATAAAACATATAAATTTTTTATTGATTTTATTTTTTTTAAGAAATTTATTTCCTTTTATAATAAATTCTTTATCAGGAAATAAGTATTGTTTGCTTGTAGTAACTTTTGTTGGAAGTGGGTTATGTTCGTTCCAGTCGATAATTAAACTTGAGTTAATTTTAAATTTTTTTATTGTATTAAAAATATATAAAGCTATTTTTGAAAAAAAAATATTTTTAGATTTTTTTATAATATTAAAAACTTCTATATTTGATATCGGTCCTTTTACAAAAAAAAATGCAATCTCATACTTAGAATTTCTAATGGTTTTACTATTAATGTAGTTATCTATGGTAGTACAAAGATGACCAATTCTTGCAGCGTATAAGATGCCATATCTAATTTTTATAAGAGGCTTAATTATATAAGTTAAAAGAATTATTAGTATAGAGAAAAAATAAATAAGTAGATTCTTAATTAAAGATTGCACCATGACTAAGTTTTTTCTAATTTTAAGAGTGTAATTTTTTGTGTTATGTATTAAACAAAATTAACCGTTTATTAAATATATATTATTAAATTAAAATAATAAAAAATTGTTCCAAATTTTTAAATTAGCAACAGGCAATTTACTTTATCGTTCATATATATTGACTATTTTATTTTTGATAATGAACATTTTTGAGCTTTTAGGGTTAAGTTTAGTTTTACCATTGTTTTATACTTTATTAGGAAATAGCGTTAATGAAAATTATTTTATTCTAAATCTAAATATTCTAATAGAAGAATTCATAGGCACTAAGAATTTCTCTTTAATTCTAATTATTATAGTTTCATCTTTATTTATAATAAAGAATATTTACTCAATTTTTATTATAAGATTACAAAATAATTTTTTTAAAGACATAGAAGTTGATATAGCAAAAAAACTTTTAACTATTTACTTAGATCAAAATATAATTTTTCATAAAAATAATAATTCTTCAATATTAATAAAGAAAATTAATACTGACGTTCAGTTTCTTAGCACTTTATTCGCAAGTTTTTTTAAATTCTTTTCTGATTTAATTTTATTATCTGTATTTATAATTATTATTATTATTTATAATTATTTAGTTGCTATTTGTTTGTTGTTATTTTTTATTTTGTTTTTTTTCTTATATTATAAATTTTATAAAAAAAATATTAGGGTATGGAGCATTGAAAGAAATTTTGTTAATTCTGAAGCTTATAAAAGTTTAACAGAAAGTCTATCCTCATATAAAGAGATTGTACTTTATCAAGCTAAGGACTTTTTTATAAAAAATTTTAAGAACAAATTAACTCTTTCTTGTAACTTAAGAAAAAATTTCGATAATATTCAATCCTATCCAAGAATCTTCCTTGAAATATTATTTTTAATAATTTTTTTATTTTCTTTTATTTTTCTTAATATTAGAGGTCTTGAAAATAGAGAAATAATAGTAATTTTATCTTTTTTTTTTATTGCTACATTAAGATTAGCTCCTTCATTTATTTCTGTATTTAAATATTTCCAACTTAGAAAATTTTCTAAAGTAACCTTAAAAGAAATTTTAAAGGACTTATCTTTAAATTCTGAAAATTTAGAAAGCGATTATTTCAATAGTCATTTTTTATTCAAAAAAAATATTAGGTTTTTAAATGTTTCATATAGATATAAAAATAGAAATATTATTCTAAAAAAATCTTCATTTAATATTAAAAAAAATGAATTTATTGGTATAGTTGGATCTAGCGGTTCCGGAAAAACAACTTTAATTGAATTAATTATTGGTTTATTAAAGCCAACTTCAGGAAAAATTTTAGTTGATAATTTAGAGTTAAAAAATGGCAGTGCATATTGGGAAAATATTATTGGTTACGTTTCTCAGGACTCAATTATAATTGACGATACTATTTTAAAAAACGTTGGATTTGGAAAAGATTTTAATGAAATCAATAAAGGGAAAGTTTTCAAGTTGCTTGATACTGTAAATTTAAAATTTTCTAAAAAATTTATTTTGAGTGAAAAATTAGGTGAAAGAGGTTCTAAGCTATCAGAGGGTCAAAAACAAAGATTATTACTTGCTAGAGCGCTTTATAAAGATCCTCAAATCTTAATATTAGATGAAGTTACCAGTTCTTTGGATAGTAAAAATGAAAGATTAATTATTAGTGAAATAAATAAACTAAAAAAAAACAAAACTATATTATTAATATCTCATAAGAAATCATCATTAATATATTGCAATAGAGTTTTTAATTTAGAAAATAGAAAAATTAATGAGATTAAAAAATAAAATTGCGATTTTAGATAGAGAGAGTGTTTTAAATTATACCGATATTAAAACTAATAAAATATATTAGATAAAATTAATAAAAAAACACATTTTATTTAAGTCTAATTTCTTTTAAATGGCCATACAATTGATTGAATAGCACTTATTTTGGAGTAGGCACTAATATTTTGTTCTCTAGCTTTCTTAATTAAATTTAATACTTTTTTATATATTTTTAATAATTTCAAAATTTTAATAATTTTATTATCATTTTCTAAAATAGGAAAATAAAATTGAGAGTAAGAATTTATTATTCCAGAATGATCTAATCTTTTATATGATAATTTATATTTTGTGGGAAAGAAATTAAAGATTTTATAATAATTTAATCGATTAGATACTTTTATTAAAAAAGTTTTATATCTATTATTTAAAGATTTAAGTGTATTACTATTAGATGGAATTGAAGCAATATCTTTGTAATGATTAATGAACATAAGTTCGACACATTTTCTGTCAACTATATGTTCTTTTCTTAGTGACATAAAAAAATTTATATATTTTTTAGACATATGAGGACTAACAATTCTTGTGTAAAAATTAAATAATCTTGGATAGTAAGATATAAAGTTTCTTTGTCTTGTCCAAATATCAAACATAATTGATTTTTGATAAATTTCCCCATCAAATTGATTAAATGCTTGATCTAATCTGTATTTTAGTTTTTCTTTATATTTACTAATGTTAATTTCTGTAAAAATTTTTTTTAATTCAATATCATTAAAAAATGTTGAAGTATCAAATAATTCTAATTTAGAAATTAAATTTTTATTATCTTTTATGTTCAAAAAATTTATATGTTGACCAGCAGGAACACCAGTCATAAAACCTGAAGTGAAAACACTATTGTTATTTTTTTTTTTTATCTTTTGAATAAAATTAATTTGGTACATCCCGTGCATATGTAATGTAGAACCAAAAATTTCATAATGAGATTTAAGATTGTTTTTTGAAAGATAATTTTCGCTATATAAATCTAAATTTTCCCAATAAATATTTTTGATTCTACAAAGTTCTTTTGCAGACTCCACATCAATTGAGCCTTTTGTTCCATAGGTGTAGCATTTTAGTCTGTATTTTAATTTGCTATTTGCGAGAGCGGCAAAAATCATTCTGCTGTCATAGCCGCTACTCAGTGGCAGTATTATTTCATCAAAAGGTTTTAAATAACTTAATACCAGGTCTTTATTTAAATCAAATAAATCGTTAGCTACTTGCTTGTCTGAATAATTTATTCGTTCATTTGTTTTTTTTACTGTTCCTTTGTATGTTTTTTTTGTTAGTTTTCCGGAGTAACAAAACTTATAGCAATAATCAGGGAGAATTTGATAAATGTTTTTCCAAGCAGTTTCATCCCAGATAAAGTGACCAAATTTAAGATATCCAAAAAGATTTGAAAAGCTAATATTATTTATATCGTTATTGATATTCTTAACAATTAAATGCTCAAGATTTGATAAACAAATGCTACTATTATTTTTTGAGTAATATACTGGGATAGATCCGCAGTAATCATTTTCAATTTCTATATATTCTTTGTTAATTTTAATATTAACATAACATTCTTCTGGAGTCCTATCATTCTTAATTTTGATAATTAAATCTTCATTAACGTTGTGCTTAATTTTTTTTTCAGAGTCATGTAATAAAATTATTTTTAGCTTAAAGTGATTTATCGTTGAAACCGCAAAAGAATATTTAAGAGCAAGATTTTTAGCATGCAAATAAATTTGTTCATAATTATTAAGATTCTTTTCTGTGGTTATAAAAAATGCTTTAATCAAATTATATTTGATTAATTAATTTTTTAAATTTTGAGATAAAATAATTATTCCTAAATAAAAAATTTTTTATTTCAAATTCTTTTTCTCTAATTTTTATTTCTTCTTTTCTTAGATTCTTAGCTTTGTAAATACCTCTGCTTATTAAAGAATACCCTTTTTCGCCATGATCGTCATCTACAGAGGCAAAGATTTCTTTATTTGGAACAGCATGTTTTATAGGAAACCAGTAATCATCATTAATTCTCTTTTCAAAGTCAAAAGGTAGCATTTTATTATATCTTCTTAAAAAGGGTTTTCTTGTAGACAAAATTTTCAAAAAAAATTTTTTTTTAAAAATAGAGGTCGCATTTATTAAAAAACCAATTCGATCAAGATTAAGTTTTTTTCTGTTATTTTGAATTATTGATAAATTTCTCTTATTGATTGTGTAGAAAGTTAGATATTTATTTTTTTTGTAATTCACATTTTTCAAACCTCGAAGATAATTGCCGTTGTGCCAAAATGAATATAACATTTGATCAATATTATTTTCATTTAAACTTTTTATACAATTAAAAAAATAATTTTTTTTATTTTTTAAACAAATATGATCCTCGATCCAAAAAAATATGTACTTACCTTTAAGTTTTATAGCAATTTCTTTACTGTCATACATCCAGCCTTTTTTAGATTCTAGATAACTTATATTAATTGGAGATTTAATATTTTCTTTTAGAAATCTTGAAGCTTCTAACTTATATTTTCCTTTGATATTTATTACCCAATTGACTATTCTTCTATCATTAAAAGATAATAATGAGTTCTTCAAACAATTAAGTCTGTAGGAACTATTTATTTTAAAATTAGCGAAAACCGAGATCATTAATTTTAAATATACTTTTATGACGATATACAATAATCATTTTTATGGTGATAACTCAACTAGGAAATTATCAGCTAGAAAAATATTAGGTTATTATTGGAAATTTTTTAATCCAAAAAAAATAGTAGATGTTGGTTGTGGTAGAGGCGTTTGGTTAGAGGAATGTAGGAATTTGGGTGCAACTAATTTATTAGGTATTGATGGAGATTATAATTCTCAGCATAATATGTTTAAAAATTTTAAATATATTACCCGTGATTTAAATAAAAAATTTATTATAAAAGAAAAATATGATTTAGCAATCTCAGTTGAAACAATAGAACATTTAAAACCAGAATCATCAAAAAATTTTATTAAATCATTATGTACTTTGTCGGAAACTATTATTTTTTCTGGAGCATTTCCCTACCAAGGAGGCGTAGGTCATATTAATGAAAGACTCCACTCCGAATTTGCAAAAATATTTATAAAAAATAATTATTTTCCATTCGACCTTTTTAGACCAGCTCTTTTTTTTGATAAGGATATTTCATTCTGGTACAGGCAAAATATTTTTTTATATTTAAAAAAAAACAGTAATAACTATAAAAAATTAATTTACCGAAATATAAAACCTTTAAATAATATTTATTTTATGAATTGTGTTCACCCAGAACTTTATTTTAGAAAAGTTTATAATCGTGGTATTAAAGTATCTTTTAAAAATTTATTCAATGCCATCGTAGAAAAATTTAGAATAATCAAATGAGTCAATATTTATCCCTTTTCGGCGATTGGGCTATTAGTGACAACAAAGCTAAAATTAATTTTAACCTAAGTTATTCTCTAATAAATTTAGAAGGACCAATCTTTTTTAAAAGATTTGAAAAAGTTCATAAAGCAGGACCGCATTTATTTAACCGCTATTTACCAGATTTTAAAAATTGCATTTTTAATTTATCAAATAATCATTTTATGGATTATGGGTATAAGGTGGCAAAAAACACAACCAGAGTAATTACATCGAAAGGAAATTATTATATTGGATTTGGAAAGAATTTGTTAAATTCCAGAAAAGAAAAAATTATTAAAATTAATAATAAAAAAATAGCTTTTATTGGTTGTTCAGAACCACAATTTGGTATGTCCAGATTTTTAAGAGGTGGTATAGCGGAAACAGGTAGTTGGCTTATTGAAAAAATCATAAAATTAAAAAAAAAAGTGGATTATATTGTTATTTCTTCCCATGGAGGTTCAGAAACATCTCCTTGGCCAATTCCCTCAATAAGAGATCTTTATAGGTCTTGGATTGACGCAGGCGCTTCTATTATTCATGGTCATCACTCACATATGCCGCAGTGTTATGAAATTTATAAAGGTAATTATATTTTTTATGGAATGGGAAATTTTGCTGTTCCTTATAGTAAATGGGAGAAAAAAAAAAATGCTCTTTGGTCTTTAAAAGCAGATATTT
>Ga0194118_10003089_pt1 | contig 19901 bp, 21 predicted proteins | sample TA2MahsurfametaG_2_FD_148662 | JGI IMG/M metagenome (GOLD analysis project Ga0194118, IMG submission 148662) | Freshwater microbial communities from Lake Tanganyika, Tanzania - TA2015013 Mahale N5 surface | ecosystem: Environmental > Aquatic > Freshwater > Lake | place: Tanzania: Lake...
GCTTCAATGATCAATTAGAAAAGGCTGCACGCCCCACACCACTTCAAAAAACAATAAACCCTTGTAAATTAAATACTTACAAGGGTTTTCTTTTTAGGGTGCACAGAAAGGTGCACAGTTTTTTGGGTTCCCTGAAATCTTCTCGTTTGACTTATCCATATTATAAGATAAGTGAGGAGAGCGAGAAGGTAAATTTTTCTGATGGCTTTCCTGTTTGTCCGCCAGTTACACGAAAGATCTAGCTGTAATACAAAGATTGAGTATGTAACTATTTGGAAATTGAAGCGTTAACGATTTCTATTTCCCCAAAAAGTCAACAATTAAATTGGATATCATTGTTGGTTTTTCTGTAAATGTAAAATGAGATGTATTTGGCAAAATAGCTAATTGACTACCAGAAATTGTTCTGTAAATATGTAAACCATGTTCCAATTTGGTTACATCTCTATCTCCGTATACAATTAAGAACTTACTTTTGATTTTACTTAAATGGTCATCACTTATGACGTTTTTGGTAATCCACATATGCTTCAATTGCATATACGTTTTTTGCCAATTATTTTTATTAGGAGATAATTTCAAAAAATCATTTAACCAATACTCTTTAAATTCTTGTGATATAGTTTCAGGCGTCCAAGTTTTCATATCATCAATGGCACCATCAGGGTAACCGTCTGTATCACTATTTGAGCCACTAACAACTACTTTTTTAACCTTATCTGGTCTATCATATGCTAAAATATAAGCAGAATTACCACCATCACTCCAACCTGCAACATATACACTATCTAATTTCATTTGGTCTATAAATGAAGCGTAATAGTTGGCATAAATTTGATAACTAATAGAATCAATCTGCTCTGACCTTCCTTGACCAGGACTATCCATTGCAATAACTCTAAATTTTTTTGATAAAGGCCCTATTACATTTTTAAAGTCTTTAATTGACCCGAAACCACCATGTAATAATAATAGCGGAGTTCCGTTCCCGTATTCTTCGTAATAAACTTTCGATCCTTTGATAGTTAAATATTTACCATTATTCGAACCGTAAGGTATTTGAGCAAAAAGAGATTGGGCTAAAAATAGTATCCAGAGAAATAGAAGATTCTTCATTTCAATTTTGTATGTCGTCAAAGAAAGCGGACAGTTTAGTTGTAGAGAGTTTCGTTGTTTAAATGTAGGATTTTTTCTTTTAAAAATAGTTGTTTTCGTCTTTTCAGGGACTGTTGTTTAATGAAGTTCTCTGTAGATTGTTTTGGCTTCTGTTCCATGTCATTATTGATTTAATTTTTAATGATGGAAACACTCTACTAATTTAGACTATATCTTGTCCACTTTATGCTGACGATTTACATATGGAGCCATTCAATCCAAGGAGGAATTATTGGACAATTTGAAAACACACTGTATTCCTGAATCAATATTTGATCTTGCAGTTGATGGATACGACAGTTTCTTGACCGAAAGGAGGAAATTAATGTCAGACAAAATGAAGAATTATTATAACACTTTATAGTAACAACAAATTTCGATGCCTTTCTAAGTAAAGATGATTTTCTTGGCTAAGGGTTTCTATTTTTTCATGTCCGATGAAGAAAATCAGAATGAAGATATTTACGGAATATAGTATTTTTATAGCGTAATCAACGATGGCATGAGGCTTTTTTTTCCTGCGTTCAGGCTCCCCGCTGAGTTGCTCATTTTGAGCCTGATATGCATACATGTGGCTGCCCAAGAGACCACTAAAAAATCCACACCTCAATTTAAAATTGGATTGGAGGGAATGATTGGGGTAGCTGCTGGTAAAGACTTTTTTGCAGTGAATGCTGGCGGTCCCGTAGTATTACTGAATCTGAATAAAAACTTGAAGGTAGGCGTAGGAGCACTCCCTTCATTATATTCAGAGAATGGAAAATTTGGAACAAAGTTGGGGATGACCCCACGGGTAGATTATAAAAATTTTGTATTCATGGTACCCTTTTTCCCAAAATCGACTTTTGGAAGTTGGAGAGTTGGAATTGGGTTTGGTTATAAGTTTGTACGAAAATTGAATTAGCATATGAATGACCTTCTAATCCTGAATTCCTCTCCACCTTAGGTGGCAACAATTTAGGTGAACAAGAAAAAAATAGAGTCACCACAGCTGCAATGCAAACATTGATTTTCAGGCTTTTTTGTATGTAAGAAAAAGCACATACAAGCGTAAAAAAGCATCCTGTTGGCGACAATTTGAAGACATTTTTTTGACGCCCAACAGTACTGAAAAATTCCAGAGAACGACATGCAGCAGCAAGTTGTACGTAAGTGGGCTGATAGTTAGTATATCCCCAGTTGTTTAGGTTAAGTCCGGGGTAAAATAGAGGTCATTAGCTGGTGAATGGTAGGGGGTATCTGTAACTTCTGTATGTCGTCAAAGAAAGTGGACAGTTTAGTTGTAGAGCAAGAATTGATTGACGTTCAAAAAACAGTAGACCAATTCTCCCATCCAAACTGATTTTCTATAAAAACAGTGCGCAGAAAGTGCACAGAAAAGTGCGCAGTTTTTTCATTTTTGGTACAGTTTATATCAACATATATTCATTTTGATTGATGCCAAAGTGGGTGAAAATCAAAAAGTTGAATGATTTGCTTCAATGATCAATTAGAAAAGGCTGCACGCCCCACACCACTTCAAAAAACAATAAACCCTTGTAGGTCAGATACTTACAAGGGTTTTCTTTTTAGGGTGCACAGAAAGGTGCACAGTTTTTTGAGGTTCCCTGAAATTTGCTTTTCTGGCTTATCCATATTATAAGATAAGTGAGGAGAGGGAGAAAGTAAAGAGATTATTGCAAAAATCTAATCTATTATTGAAACAGCATCTCTTATACACTAGAAGTAGGTATTCACCGCAAACTCAAATTGATTCATAAATACTCTTTTAAATGGATTGATATTAGTTTGCTCATAAAATACCAGCATAGCTTTTTTATATTCTATTGACTCCACTGTTCTAAATGATATTGGACAATAATGGTTATTAATCAAGATGGCATTACTTATTATTCTTGCTGTCCGTTTATTTCCATCTGAAAAAGGTTGTATATATGAAATTAATACCAGTGCTAAAAGAGCTTTTTCAAAAACATTTGTTTTGCTGTTAATCAATTTACACATCTCTTCCAATGCTTCACGTATTTGAAATTCATTGTCAAGCGGTTTATAATTCGTTCCGGATATTCCAACTCGTGTGTTTCTTATATTTCTTGAAATGTTCAAGTCTTTTACAAGCAAACTGTGAATGTCTTCAATCCTAGAAATGGAAAGTGGATTTATATAATTGGGCTGTAATAAAACAAAATCAAGTGCTTCCTTATGATTGAGAAGCATTGTTGCTTCATCTTTTGTCTTACCTGATGCAGTTTGTTTTTCTTTTAAAAGAAGCTCTGTTTCAAGAAGCGTATATGTGTTTCCTTCTATTTGAGACGATTTCCAGCTTAGATCTATAGCAAGACGTTCCATCTCATTGCTGAATTCTTCCTTAGTCAGTTTACTTGTATTGGATTTGAATACTTGCAATTGTTTATTAAGCGTTTCAATTTCCTGACTTGTAAATAGTGCAACTTTTTTTAAGGTTTCTTTAATTAACTGTGAGTTGTATGTATTCTGAATTACTCTTTGATCAATTTCTTTTGTGAAATATTCATCTACGTCAATGGATCTTAAGACATCATAAGATAGACTGATACTGTATCTTCTTGCTTTATTTTTACCAGTTGGTACGATAAGTTCGTCTTGTATCAAATCTTGTAGGTATCTCTTTATAGTAGTGATACCAATTTTTAAGTTTAGCCCACTTAAAATTTCTTGTGAGGAACACTCTGGATTATGTTTGATAAATTCAAGGATCCTTTCTTTGATAATTTCTGGCTTCACTCTCATAATATATCGACCTTTAATTAATCAAATATCGTCCATTTTATCTCAAATTTGGTCGATAAACAAAATAAAAATGGTCGATATATTTGAAGGGGCCTAAAAATTCGATGATGAAAAATCATTAAAAATGACCAAAAAACAGTGAAAAATCCCCTTATTTGATCAAAAAAAGACCGATTTTGGCTAAAATCGGTGAAATATTATATTTATTGATAATCGATCCGGAGGCAGGTTTTCATTTAAGGGTGCACAAAAAGGTGCACAGTTTTTTGGGGTTCCCTGCAATCCTCTTGTTTGACTTATCCACCACAGATTAAAGATGGTAATCCCAAATGTCAAGTTAAGGTAATAATATTTCATGTGTATGCTTTAAAATATTTGCTTGAATCAAATCAGTTGGAATATCATTTGCATCACCCCCAAATGGGTCTTCAATTTCCTCTGCGATAAGTTCTAAGCTAGCTAAAACATAGAAAACAAAAATAACAATAGGAATTATCCAATACCCCAACTGAAAAACGAAACCAATTGGTAATGTCATTATATAAATAAATATAAACTTCTTGATAAAAACATTATAGGAAAAGGGTATAGGAGTATTTTTGATTCTTTCACAAGCTCCACAGATTTCTGATAAACTTTGTAGTTCGCTATTTAAAAAAAGTGTGTTATTAGGGCTCAAAATACCTTTTGCCTCTAAAATACTTACCCGCTGATAAATAGCAGAAGCAATCTGATTAGGTATATGTTTTTCAGGGTTTAGATGTTCCAATTCTGGGTTTCGAGCATATGATTCAAATAGCTCGGTCTGGGTCGATATCCGCCTTAAATGGTTATGTAAGGCAAGGGCAAAGGCAGGTATTAATTCACGGAATATACGTCTATCATCTGAGAGCTCAGCTGGGATTAATTGATTCAATTTCATTGCAAGGTTACGCGTGTTATTTACTAAGCTCCCCCAAAGTTTCCGTCCCTCCCACCACCGTTCATATGCAGTGTTAGTCCTAAAGACTAATAACATAGAAATTGCAAAACCTAATAATGTATGAAGGATTGTTAAATTGCGAATACTATTTTTATCAGATAGTCGCCAATAACTAAGTTCTAGCCAAGCAATTCCTCCTGCATAAATACCAATGATAATCATCATCGGAAAAAGCTTTCGAAAGGTATCTGATTTATGGAAGCGAAATAGTGTGTAAAACCAATCCTTTGGATTATAGTAGATCATAATCTAATTATATATAAAAATTACTTTAAGCCCAATTTCTACTAAACTTTGGTTAGGAATTTACAAAATTTTTATAAGGCGAATTATAAAGAATTGATAAAAGCAGTGGGCATGGAAAGATTTTTAAGGAGTAAATAAAAGTTTTAAGAGGCTTTGTTAAACAGTAGGAGATTAAACTAAACTTCGTTCTTGTACATTTGAAAGGCATCTTTCCAAAAGTCTGAGTATAAAATCTCGATTAAGCTCTTTACCAATAAATACAAGTTTTGTTAGCGGTTGCTCATCCTTATCCCATTTAGGCCCTTTCTGAAAGACGTGTGTTTGAGCTACAGATTGAATAATCATACGCTCTGGAAAGTCCTGTACATAAATAAAGCCTTTGATACGAAAGAGATTTTTACCTAAAATATCCGCTATGTAGCCCAACATTGCATTAAGAGCAAAAAAATCAAATGATACTGCGAAATCAAAGCACATAGATTTTATTTGATGTTGTGAGTTATTTTTCACCTGAGCAGGAACCTTAACATTACGAATCTTTTTTTCTACGCTAGTAGACAAAAACGCTTTTATATTTAATATATCTATATCAGCTATAAACCCATGGGTAGAGATATATATGGACGCGATGGGGTTCATTTGTTTCAACATTGTTAGAACAGCATTAGTTTTCTCTTTGCTTACAGAATCGGTTTTGGTAAGAACTAATACATCAGCATAGCCTATTTGTCTTGCTGCCTCATCAGTATTTAATAAGAATTGTTCAATGTGCATGACATCCACCAAGCAGATTACTGCATCAATATAATAATCAACGAAAAAATCGTCATTAAATAATGCAAGGTTAATTTGAGAGGGATCGGCTATGCCAGTAGCCTCGATAATTAAATGATTAAATGCTGGTTTTGTGTCGACTAATTTCTTTAATGTTTCTAAAAGTTCACTGCTTTGTGAGCAGCAAATACACCCACTACTGATCGAGTTCAATACTGCTACTTTTTTATCAATAAGTTGAGAGTCAAATGCATAGTTTGCAAATTCATTTTCAATAACTGCAATTTTTTTATCCCGTCTATTTTGAAGTAAGTAATTTAGAAGGGTTGTTTTACCACTACCTAAAAAACCTGTTAGTATGGTTACGGGTATTTGACTGATATTCATATAGGACTCGCTAGATAATTTTAATTTTTTTCAGCTATTATAATCATGCGTGGTGAAGTATTGGGACAATACATATCAAGTTGATAATTACCAAAAACTTGTACTAATTGTAAGCCCCTATTTTTCAACCAACTTTCAATTTGGTCAAGTGCGATAAGCATCACCCGTTCTGCATATATGTATTCTTCCCCTTTATCTATGAATCGAATATGCTTGTAAACAAAGTTCTCTTGTACCATTTTTTTTATAAAAAATTTAACCCCATTAGTCTTTTTTATTTCCTGCTGTACTAAATGCTGCTTTAAATAATTTGAATTAAAGTAATCAATGATAACTTTACCCTCAGGCATGAGGGCATTAGCGATATTATTTATGACCAAGATATTATCTTTTAAGTCTTCAAAATAACCAAAACTCGTAAACAGATTTAAGATTATTTGATATGAATTAACCCCAAAAGGTTCTCGCATATCATGAATATGAAATGAGGCATTACCCTTCCTGTGCTTTTTTGCATACTTTATACTAGAAACAGATAGGTCAAGCCCTGTTACAGGAAGTCCCATACTTGCAAGATAATTTGCATGGCGGCCACGGCCACACGCTAGGTCAAGTATTTGATGATGACTTTTTAATTGCAAAAAGCTATTTAGATTGTCTAGAAATAATTTTGCCTCCCTCCTTCCCCTTTCATTATATAGTATATGGTAATATTCGCTCTCAAACCAATCTTCAAACCACGTCGGAGAAATATTTTGTTGAAAACTCATTCAATTAATTTTGTGTAGCCCGTAAACCATGTTTAGGTTTTATTGGACACTTTAGAAGTATAATATCTCCTGAAGCCGTACCGGCCAACACAAATCGATCATTGGGACTCCAAGTAAGGGTGGTTATCTCTTGATCCACGTTTACAACAAAATCGGTTACGCTGTCCTCCATAGGGCAAAAGAATAAAATAAGCCCCCCCTCATCCCCACTTACAAGCACATCGTCATTATTTTGGAAAGAGATAGCTTTTACAGTACGAAAATGGCCCTCCAGCATTCTGGGAGGTCGATTAACAGGCCCGCTGCCGCTGAAATCCCAAACTATAACCTGTTTCCCGCTATTGGTGGCGAGAAGAAATCCATGAAAATGCCAAGATAAATATTTGACTTTAGTAGGAAAGCCATGCATATACAAGTCCGCCCCAGGCTCATATGGCAGGGGCCAAATATGTACCTGATAATCCTGTGTGCCGCAGCAAACATATTCCTTATCAGGACTTATAGTCAATGATACTACAGCGTTTTTTAAGGCGAGAAATTGAAAGTCTTCTTTTTTGCAAATGCTGTACAAGTGGACACCTCCAAAAGAACCAATACAAAGTGTATCGCTGTCATTGTGCCATGATAGGGCACTAATAGTATTAGAGGATAACTTCAACGTATCGTATACTTCGCCTGCTGAAGTGATAATAATTACTGTTTTATCAAATGCGAAAGCTACATATTTACCATTGGGGCTGGGAATAACATGCTCAACCCATTTACCTTTTGCGTCAAACTTATATATCGTATCCCCTGATTCGATACTAGTCATCAAAAAAATACCATCTTCGCCACCTGTTGCAAGCAAGCGATATTGCTGCGAAATACAACAAGCTATAATTGCACCGTTATGAAGTTTTCTTGAAAAAATAAAACTAGCATCCCCCGTGGTGAAAGCCCACGCAGTACCGGTGCTTGTTGTAGCTATAATTACTTCACCTTGATTTGTGAAAAAAACCTGTCTTACGTAATCATCCAGTTCTTTACGCCATATTATTTGCTGTTGCTCATCAAAGGATAACATCGGTAATTGTGTACTTACGAAAAAGGTTATTAAAGTTAACTACCAAAAGAAACTCTAAACTAATTTACTAGGCAAGCCTCGAACCCCTCTGTAATTTCTAGTCTGTTAAGATTGCGACCAATAAATACTAGCTGATTCCGCCTTTTTTCAGAAGATCGCCATTTACGATCTTCTGAGGCATCAAGAAGCATATGCACCGCTTGGAATACCAAGCGGGTATCACTTCCATATATATTCAAAATACCTTTACTCCTAAAAATATCCGTTCCCTTTGATTGAAGCATATAATTAATCCAAATCTGGAACTTTTTTAAGTCAACCCTTTTCTCAGTTTCAATTCCAACACTGCTAACCTCATCATCATGCGTATGCGAATGAGCATAAGCATGATTCTCAATCGGAGAAATAACCAAGCCATTATACTCAATACACATGTCAAATTCCTCTGGCCCGTGCTGCGTGAAAACAGCATAATGGCCCTCTTCATGAGGATGTATAGTAAATTGATTGATACTTTTTTCAACATTAAACTGATGTAGTTCTTTATGGGTGGTAAGGAATGACATAGGTTCGTGCACTTGCGCATAATTACTAAATACAAGGACCGCTCTTTTTTTTGCAGCTTCATATGAAGCGGGTGAGGATGATGCTAATTTAATAAATGCGATAGTAATACTGGGGTCAGGCCCACTTGCAAATGTTATAGTATGTGGCTCGTTAGTGAATTTATAGATACCCCCATATTCAAATGGTAACTCTTCTTGCAAAAACTCAGGATTGATCTCAACTTTTTTATCTAAATCGAAAGCATTTATGTCAAGCACATGCTTTAGATTAAGATTGGCATCTTTCACACGATGAATTTTTGCTAACGCATTCATACTTCGAAAGCGCCTTTCCAAAATATCGAGCGCTTCGGGTGATACTAGGTCAATTTTATTGAGTACAATAACATCTGCAAATGCAATTTGCTGTTTACACTCATCACTGTCATCAATGTGCTGTAACACATGCTTTGCATCTACCAACGTTATAATAGCATCAATTTTATATTTTGATTGCATTTCATCGTCAACAAAAAATGTTTGTGCAACCGGCCCAGGATCTGCAAGCCCTGTCGTTTCTATCATTATCATATCAAGTCTATCTTTTCGTTTCATCAGATTCCCTAATATGCGTATTAAATCACCACGAACAGTACAACATATACAGCCATTATTCATTTCGAAAATTTCCTCATCGGCATCAATCACTAATTCATTATCTACCCCAACTTCTCCAAACTCATTTTCTATAACAGCAATTTTTTTACCGTGCTGCTCTGTCAAAATTCGATTTAGTAAAGTGGTTTTCCCACTTCCTAAAAATCCAGTAAGGATTGTCACTGGAATACGTTCATCAACCTTATTTTTCATAGCAGATTTTTTATTATTTCAAATTATCAATGTCCCATTTACGTATATAAATTAACGGCTTACGAATGCTAAATTTTTGTGTATTTCCTTGCTCTAAAATTGCAATAACCGTCTCTTTATCTGGGCAGTTAGGCTCGGTGCAATTAATTTCAGTTACCATTATAGTCGTCTCAGTACTTAAGCTTAATTTTTTCATTACCCACTCCTTAATAAGAGCGGTAGATTTTTTTCTTAATTCAATTTCATTACTATTTTTACTACTAAACAAAGGGTATACTATTTTTATTCAGACAACGCTAAGCTGCTTATGTGGTTTTTATAATTGTATCACCAAATGAATACAGATCTAATAATTCATTATCTTTTTTGTCAATGATACATTGCTTTACAAAATTTTTTGCATTTACTGGTGTTACATTTTTATGCCACTTACCGGTTGGCATAACAATTACAATTGGCCCATCATCACACCTTCCATTGCAATAAGTTTTAGTTGTATGTACAACTTTATCTAGTCCTTCGTCAGCTAAATACTCACGGATACAGCGTGTGCTTTCCTCTGCCCCTTTACGGCTGCAAGAGCCGCCATTACAGAGGAACAAGTGTACCTCTATTTCAGTTAAGTCTTTAATAGCCATTTTGTCCTTTTAAGTTTGATATGCGCGTAAATAATTTAATATACATGAAGGCCACTACCAACACCAATAAAATACCAGCTGTGGAACTTACGGTGCTTGATAAGGTTAATTCAGAGAAAAAAGTTGATAGAATATTATAAGCTGCCAAAGTAAATGAGGAAATAACAATTATCCAACCCATTATTCGACGGTACCGCAACACAACTTTATCCGACAGCCCCATTGAAGAAATTCGATATAATAGTACCCCATCAACAGTATCAGCTATCACCATACCTGAGGTAAAAATTAGCCCAAAAAGAAGGGAAGCCCATACCCTATCAGCGCTGAGAGCCGCATAGCTTAATGCAGTCACGTGGGTGGCAGTATCAAATACCAGCGCAAATAAAAGCCCCGTAAAAAAGACTGATAGAGCATTAATTTTTTCAGGTGCTTTTATTTTAAGAAACCGCGAGCGCCACCCCACAGGCTGATATGTCTCACTTTTCAGTAAAGATGAAAGATTCAAGTATCCAATAATCAATAATAGCACAGTAGGCACCCACACTAACCAATTGGGCGTATGTTGTGTGAGATTGAATAAATCAAACCCCAAAGTGATAGCTAATGACATTAAAGTGATGGTCAAACCGTGACCAAGGGCAAAAAAAGTACCAGTATAACAAGCTATTCGACTTCCCTTTTTAGTTAGACGCATGCTAAAATTGTCAATAATAGTGATATGGTCAGGGTCAAGACCGTGCCTTAGACCCAACAAAAAAATCAGTATAACAAGATTAAGATCCACTTACTAATTAATTTTGAGCGAAGAGTTACAAATATAGGCTATTTTTGCAACAATGTTGCATTAATACAACTTTTAACGCATGAGAATTAAAAATAGAGCCTTACATTTTCTACTTTCTCTCTACTGTTGCACGCTTACCCCAGGATGTAGTCATTTACATTCCCCCGCCTTACCGTCTAGCGCCACCAACGGAATGCAAATCCACAATGCATCAGGTGATAAGGGAGATAATAGCTCCTGGAGTGAAGAAAAAAGTATCAATTTTTTGGTTATTGGAGACTGGGGGCGTAACGGGGAATTTCACCAACTTGATGTATCACGCCAAATGGCTAATGAGTCAGCAAGAAGTCATAGCAGCTTTGTTATAAGTACAGGATATAATTTTTATCCAGATGGTGTTATCAGCACGAGCGACCCACAATGGAAAACCTCTTTTGAGGATGTCTATTCCGGCTAAAGTTTAAATATACCATGGTACACTTGCTTTGGTAATCATGATTATAGAGGCAGTATTCCTGCACAGCTCGATTACAGCCTAATCAGCAGAAGATGGCGAGCAAGTGCACGTTACTATAGTTTTGAATGAACAATTCCCGGTTCTTCCAAAGCCGTAATTTTTGTTTTTATTGATACTAGTCCCTTTGATGAGACATTGAATAGAAAAACCCATAGCGACCTAGCAACACAAGATACCGTTGCACAGCTAAAATGGTTGGAAAATACACTTGCAACAACATCAGCAACTTGGAAAATTTTAGTGGGGCATCATCCACTCTATACAACAGGAGTCAGAAGAGGCAAAATGCTTGATGTACAAAATGCTTTTTTACCAATATTTAAAAAGTATAAAGTAGACATATACTTTGCAGGACATGAACATGATTTACAACATCAAAAGCCAGTTGGATTTACGCATTATTTTGTAAGTGGTGTAGGGAGTCAAATTCGTCCTGTTACTATAGATAGTATGCAAACAAAGTTTGCTGTATCTGACCACGGCCTTATGAGTGTTCAGCTACAAAAGGATATTATGAATTTGAAAGTAGTAAATTTCGAGGGAAAAGAATTGTATAGAACATATATAAATAAGTGATAAGCGATGCCCACAACTACCAATTTTCAAAAAAAGGCATTACACGCAATTAGACATCTATATTCGTTGGAGAATTGGCATTGTATCTGAAAAATCCTACAGGTAATCACTTTCGTTGTTCAGCACCGATGTATCCGAATGCTGCCCATTGCTTTGAACTTAAAATATGATTGAAAACTAGATCTGCTTTTTCATTTTCGCCTTTTAACTGTAAATAAACACCCAGTCCGTATCCATACGAAGCAGCTCCTAGCCCGGCCTCATTTTTCAAAAATTCGATTGGATTATTTATCTCCTGATTTTCAATATAGAGCTTTAAAATTCGGAGATAATCAAAATTTTCAATTAATGAAATATTTTGATTTATGGACTCTAAAAAAAGGTTGGCAGCGGACTTATTACCAGCTTTTCTAAGCGAAATATTATACCAGTTAGCAGCTGCAATAAACATATCTGGGTTTGTAGAAACACTAAGGCATGACTTAAAAGCCGCACTCGAATTCATGAAATCCCCCAAATAATAATAAGCTAGGCCAAGGTGGTACCAAATATTAGTGTGCAAGGTACTAGTAGGAATATTTTTATCGTTTGGTAACCCATCAATTTCAATAACATCTTGTTTCCCCTTAATTAATTTAACGGCAACTAAAAGGTCTATAATTGCTTTATCAAAACAACGAAGTGTGATCCAACGATGACCCCGATGGCGATAGGGCTCAGGTGAGTTAGGATAAAGTGTAATGGCATTAGTATAATAACCAATTGCTTCATTGTAATTGCCCAGATAGGCAGTCCGCCTTCCAGCCCATATTAATTCATTTAGGCCGGTTGGATTTTCTAGAAGCTGGGCACTTGCTTTAGAAAAATCAGCTTGCATCATGGCCTTTTTGGGCTGAGTTAAATCAGGAGCTGGGTAAGCGCCAGAAGCGCCACACAACTGCTGTGCTGATAGCGAAATATTCACTACAACTTGTAAAAAAAGCACTAGTGGTAAATTTTTTAAATAAAGCGCTACTGATTCTTTCATATAAGTTGAAATTAGCGAATAAATTACTCCACAAAATTATTGATTATATACATAATTACAATTTTCAAACTCTGTATCTGATGATGAAATTTTTTTTAGAATAGAAAATATTATTATAAATTCAAATAAAATAAACATTGTATTTTATGAAAATATTTACAGTCATTTGAGCGAACGCTTTTTTCATATACTCCATAGTAGCTACTTTTACTTTAATAGTGTTGCCATCTTCCAAACTAAAAAGTACTGTATCGACTAATGCATTCTCAAGTGTAGCAAAGTCTTTTGCAAAAATTGCTTGATGGAGCTGTTCAGCCAAAAGAACATTTTTTTGATCACCTATTTTGAAGTTGTCAGTATAGGTAGGCTTATAAATATGTGAAATAGGAGTTGGAGTTTCAACCGCAGTTGCTTCCTGTTTTGAAGAAGGATTTGTACATGCAAATAAAGTTACAGCCAGATTTAAGGTAAGAATCGTTTTTTCATTTTGATATGTTTAGTAGATTTGAATTTATTTTATTTTTTTGAGTTGTTGGTAGCAGCTACTTCGTTCATCAAAGGTGTTGGGTCAAACGTAAATCTTGCAGCAGAGATTTTATTGTTTACCCATTGAAATGTAATGGTTCCTTCGTTTTCAATATTAGTATGTGTTGTTTTACCAGTTCCTTTCCAAGTATACCAAACTATTGTATAAATATTACCAGCTTTTAAGGTATTGGTTTCGTGTTTTTCATCTTTTATCAAAGAGTCAGTCTTGACATAGTAATTATTCTTTTCCCAACGAATGCTATCGAAGTATAAATGATGTGATTGAGCAAGTTCTTTCCACTCTTGCTTAGTCATCGGTTTTGAAGAATTAAAATAGACTTTAACAGAGTCTGACACCATTTCATCAAACTTGGTATAATCATTTTTTGTATAATCTTCATTTAGCTCTTTGATTGCATTTGAATAATGATCATCAATTCTAGATACGGTTGTGATGGTTTCGTCCACCTTTGTTTCGGTTTTGCTGTAGTTGCATGCAAAAAATACCGAAGACATTGCCATAATAAGAAATACATTTTTCATGACTTAGATTTAAGTAGTTATTGAATTAAGAATATGACTTGAACACAACCGAGTTAATGTTTATATCTATTTTTCTAACTTATGTTGTATCAAATATTTACTATAACTGAATCCTTGAAAAATATATGAAATTTGAGAACGCCAAGCAAAGAACAATTATATTTTATGTCAAATGAGCCATCTCAAATACGTTATACCCTTGTAAATTAAATACTTACAAGGGTTTTCTTTTCAAATTTCTATTCTTGCTTGCAAATAGCTTTCATGCTGTTGTTTTGTTTCCTCTGTTCACCAGGTATCCGAAAAGGGCTGCTGTAAAAAACATGATCAGGCTGTAGATCACAGGCGGTATGCTCATGTTGCTGTTGCCGATCACGCTCAGGGCAATGAAAATGGCGAGTGTTCCGTTGTGAATGCCGATCTCCATGCCAATGGCGATGGCTTGTTTCTTACCGATATTGAATAGTTTGGGAACATAATATCCGGTGGCCATGCTCAGGATGTTCAGTGACAGTGCTGCAAGACCTACTTGTTTAAAATCTTCTATAATATGACTTTTCTCCTTGATGATGGCGAGTACGATTACCAAAAGAAGAAATGAGGCTGAAGCGATCTTGACCGGCTTGCTGAGTCGGGCGGCCACCGTTGGTGCTTTGGACCGGATCAGCATGCCGATGGCAACAGGAATCAGGATCATCACACAGACCTCGATGATCTTTTTGAACTGCAGTGGGATGGCCTGGTCGGATTCTAGCAGGTTGGCGATCGCCAGGTTCACAATGAGGGGAAGCGTGAAGATCGAGACCACGCTGTTGACTGCAGTGAGCGTGACATTGAGCGCCACATCTCCTTTGGCGATGTGGCTGTAGAGGTTGGCTGTGGGTCCCCCGGGAGAGGCTGCCAGCAACATCATCCCGACCGCCAGCGAAGGGTCCATGCCTAAGGCCTTGACAAGTCCAAAGCAGGCCACGGGAAGGAGGATGATCTGGCAGGTGAGTCCAACGACGACCGCTTTTGGATAAACAATGACTCTTTTGAAATCTTCCACCACCAGGGAGAGGCCCAGTCCCATCATTACGACGGTCAGTGCCAGGGGCAGGAGTACAACGGAAAGAAAACTGGCTTGCATGGGTTGTTGTTTTAGGGGTTTTTGAATGTGTCCGGGTCTACGCTCACATATTTTATGGAGGCACCCTTGCTTTCGTACCTGTGTGAATAGGTGATGTGCAGGATCCCGTCTTCGGTCTGAATCATGGCGGGGTAGGAGAAGTTGGCTGCTTTGGGAGGTTGGTCCTCGAGCCAGGTCTTGTACTTCCAGCTCTTGCCCTCATCTACGGAGAGGTAGAGGCATAGCCGGTGTCTTCCTTCACCCACGTCATTGCCGATAAAGGCCCATCTGCCGTCTTTGAGTACCTGCAGTTCGACGCTGCTGCCGGGGTTGGGGATTTCGCCTTTGACGGCGGCTGTCCAGCTCTCTCCCTTGTCGCGCGATTCGCTGATTGTCACCCTGGTGGGCACACCGCCATTGTCTCGCATGTAGGCAATGAGATCGCCATTCTTTTTCAGGGCCAGTGCAGGTTGTATCCCACCCCGGGCGATGATTGGCAGGCTGGGCCTCCAGGTCTCACCATCGTCATCCGAGATGCCGATGAGCGAAAAATTATAGCCATCGGAATAGAGCGGCAACAGGATCCTGCCCTTCTCCATGAGCAGGGGTTTAATCCGGGTCATCCATCCCAGCGATCTTTTGGAAAGATCCTTGCTCGCATCGATGATCATTTTATCATACTTCTCTGCGAAGGCGGCCCAGGCTTCATTCACTTCAGGAAGTTCCTTGAATTTTTGTGCGGTCTCCACCGCGAAGGTATCCTTGGGCTTGAAGAGGATATCGTCCTGCCAGTTCCATGCCGGCGCTCCGTTATTCATATAATTGACCGATGTCCTGTAGCGGAGCACCGACATTTCCCATTTGTTCGCTAGCACGGCGATCCACATCAGGAAGAGTTTTCCTTTTGCGTTGAGGAAGAGGACCGGGTTGCAATCAGGGATGCCCGGCGTATCTGCCATGAGGAAGGGCGCCGACCAGTTTTTCTCTCCTTTTTTCAGCCGTGACCCCATTACCCTGACATCATCCGCGGTTCTCTCCCCGCTGCCCTGAAACCAGCAGGCCAGTAGGTCGCCATTGGGCAGGCTGACGATGCTGCTGCCGTGCACGTGTTTTTCCTGCTCAGGGAAAATGAGCGTGGAGAACTTGACCGCTGTTGGGGCCAAAGGGGTCTGGGCATGGCCCCACTGGATGGCAAGCAGGAGCAACATGCAGGTAAAGGGTTTGCTGTACATGCAGTAAATATTGCAAAAAAGGTAGGAATATTTTTCAGACGAACTGCGGTAAAAAAAAATATTTTTTGGTCATTTTTCCACTTTATGCTGACGATTTACAGCTGGTACTGGAAAATCTTAAACTTTAAAACTGTCCCTGAAAAGACGAAAACAACTATTTTTAAAAGAAAAAATCCTTCATTTAAACAACGAAAATCTCTACAACTAAACTGTCCACTTTCTTTGACGACATACAGTCAATCAATTCTTGCTCTACAACTAAACTATCCACTTTCTTTGACGACATACACTTTTAGCCTGACCGCTAACGGTTTCGGGCTTGGCGAAGGTGACGATTTCTAACACTAAATTTCATACGAAGCAGGAAAGTTCAAATTTAGTAAAAACTGTCATACGAAGCACTGAACCGCCACTTTTGCCAAACCCGTGATATGCTCTCGTTGTTTCTTGTCAGCTGTTGTCCGAGTGAGTTGGCATGGTGGCTATTTTACTTTTTCAGTGTTGGCTTGTGCTGTTGGGAAAAAGCAAATGTACCGCCATGAGCGGTGGCACATTTTAGCATTATATCTGTTTTGGGAATGGATCAGCAAATCCTTGTTTACTTTCAAACTGCTTTTGGTCGCTGTCTTGCAGTAAACATTTTTCAAGGTCTACAATCATTTTTTCTTTATCTATGTCTTGCCCAATGAATACTAACTCGTTCATTCTGTCGCCCCATTGTTTGTGCCATTTGCTTTCTATGTAGTCTTTGTTGTCAACGAATGATTGGTATTTAATTCGTTCATTAAATGGCATACTAATCCACCAAACACCTGCTTTTTCAAGTCGAGATGAACCACCTGCTTGACTAAAATTTATGGCGTCATTTGGTCTTGATGCTAACCAAAACAGCCCTTTGGCTCTAATTACTCCGCTTGGATAATCTTCATTTAGATATTTCCAAAATCGTTCCGGATGAAATGGTTTTTGATTGCGAAACACAAAGGATGAAATGCCATATTCTTCGGTTTCAGGTGTGTGTACTCCACCTTCTAATTCTTTTTGCCAACCTGCTGAAGATTGCGCTTCTTCAAAGTCAAACAGTTTGGTGTTTAAAATTTCGTTTGGTGCTACTTTACTAAAATTGGAAGTAATTATTTTTGCATCTGGATTTAGTTTTTGAATGGATGCTTTCAAAAGTCCAACCGTTTTATCGTCCACTAAATCTGTTTTGTTTAGAATGATAACATTCGCGAATTCTATTTGGTCAGTTAGTAAGTTTACGATGGTTCTGTAATCTCCTTCCATATCGGTTAATTTTCGGTCAACCAACAATTCGTTTGTTCCAAAGTCTTTGAAAAAATTGAAGCAGTCTACAACTGTAACCATTGTGTCAATGTAGCTGAATTTTGAAAGGTCAATGCCTTTTTCTTCGTCTACAAAACTAAATGTTTGGGCTACAGGAACTGGTTCGCTAATGCCTGTGCTTTCAATGAGCAAATAGTCAAACCGTCCTTCATTAGCCAATTTCTCCACTTCTATCATCAAGTCTTCCCGAAGAGTGCAACAGATACAACCGTTGCTCATTTCCACTAATTTTTCTTCCGTTCGTGATAGCACATTTTGCTCATTCACAAGTCTTGCATCTACATTTACTTCACTCATATCGTTTACAATTACGGCTACTTTTAAGCCGTCTTTGTTATGCAAAATGTGGTTGAGCAAAGTAGTTTTTCCGGCTCCAAGAAAACCGCTTAAAACGGTAACGGGTAATTTTTTTGTTGCTGTAGTCATTTTACGATATCTGTTTTATATAATTCTTTGCCCAAGTAATTAATCACCTGAAGTTTTAAAGTGTCTTGTTGTTGCTGAACACTCATAAAACCGTGGTCAGAAATAGCAAATTTTGTTTGAATACTATCTTTGGTAACTGGTCTGATTTCACTACCTGCACCACTCACAAAATAATGTGTTAATCCTGTTGGCTTTTGGTGTTGCAAATCGTGTTCGTGACCTGCGAAATAAACATCCACTTTATATTTCTCAAAAATTGGCAAAAAGGATTTTCTCACATCAAGCATTTTGCCCCGCCTAACGCCTGTTGTAAAAAGTGGATGATGCCCGACTATTATTTTCCATTTGGCTGTTGTTGTAGCAAGTGTTTTTTCTAACCAAATAAGTTGTGAAGTAGTATCTTGCTTTTCCAAATCGCTGTGGCTTTTTCTGTTTAACGTAGCATCAAAGGGGTTTGTGTCAATAAAAATAAAAATCACTTTTTCAGTAGAATTCGGGATGCTTCGCTCAAAGCTATAATAACGCTCTGTTGTTCGCCACCTGCGACTTACTTTGCCATAATCTAATTGTGCTTCTATGCTTCCTCTGTAATCGTGATTGCCAAAACAGGTGTACCATGCTGTGTTTAAACTGTAGCTTGTATATATGTCTTCAAAAGATTTATTCCATTGAGGGTCAGATGTGCTAATTACACCATCAGGATAAAAATTATCACCCATACTCATCACAAAACTGACATTTTTTTTAGTGGCTTCAATTCCCATTTGACTGGCTACTTCTTTTTGGTGAAACTCCCCATTACGGCCCCAATCTCCAACTACTAAATAATTGATGCTGTTGTCTTGTTTCCAATAGCTATCTCCAACTTTTTGTTGAACCGAAATATGATGCGTATGCTTACAACTTGGAGCAAGTGTGCAGCAATACGTAAATAGAAAAATTTGCAAAAACTTATTCTTCATTATGGCTATGGTTATTATTTGAACAATGTTTGCAATACCTTATGTTTAAACCGTGTCCTATGATAATTAGCAATGCAAAGAGATATACTGTGTAGTGCAACCATTCATACTCTTCTTGAAACAATATAGAAAACAAAAAGCCCCAAAACGAAATCCAAAGTAAAAGCGATATTTTCTTGCTGGTTTTATTTTCAGTTGCTTTGAAAATTGATACAAAGGAGATAATTAAGAAAAGATATTTGGAAAATGGATTTGATATAAAACCCGCTCCAAATGTTATCAATAAAGGTGTAGCTGCGCAATGCACCAAACAAATTGATGAACTTAAAATACCTATTAGGTCTGCTTTATTAATTTTAGTAGTGTTCAATATTGATGATTTTTTCTAGCCAATTAATAATATTGGAAAGATGTTTTTGACCGTAAAGAGAAATGAACTTTTGTGTTTCAACATTGTGTTTATCCTGATAAATAGTTAATCGTTGTTGTGCAAAATCCTTTGTAAGGTTAATTTTGCAGTCGTTTACTATACACTGCTTCCACTGCTCAAATGTTTGTGGTATCATTCTAAAGTCAGTTATTAAAATATTCAATATACAGTAAATATTTTTCCTTATTTACCTTTTCTTTATTCCAGCAGTCTAGT
>Ga0194118_10003095_pt1 | contig 19872 bp, 22 predicted proteins | sample TA2MahsurfametaG_2_FD_148662 | JGI IMG/M metagenome (GOLD analysis project Ga0194118, IMG submission 148662) | Freshwater microbial communities from Lake Tanganyika, Tanzania - TA2015013 Mahale N5 surface | ecosystem: Environmental > Aquatic > Freshwater > Lake | place: Tanzania: Lake...
GCAGTGCAATGCTGAAGGAGAAGCGAAAGTAGTCAACAGGTCGTAAGCGTTCCGTGACAATCTCACAAAAGGTAATCAGACAGAGCGAGAATGGAGGAAATCGGTGCACACAGCATGCGTCGGCGTGACATCCTGCAGGCAGGCCTAGCGGCAGGAGGGATAGGGGCAGGCGCGAGCCTCAGTCGTGGAGCGAATGCGCAAACAAAAACGAGCCTGAACGAAACACAACAAGTGTTGAACCAGGGAGGAAAGTTTTGGCCTGATGGCGTAAGACTACCGATCTCTCTATCACTGATGTTTGAATCAGGTGCACAGCCGCGTTTTCAGGCCCCGACGCCATTCGACAACTTTGTGCCTCCAGATGGTTTCTACGATATGCCAACAATTTCTTGGTATCGCTATGGCGTAACCGAAGGGATCCCGAGGGCATTGGAAATGTTGAGCCGGCTCAACATCACGATAACCTCACATATGTCAGGTCTGGCCGTCGAGATGTACCCGGACACAGCCAGGTCAATCGTGCAAACTGGGCACGAGGCGGCAGCGCATGGTTGGGATTGGTCGACTCAGTCGATCATGAATGACGAGCAGGAAAAGGCATTCATACAGAAGAATGTTGACATTATCAAGGAAATAACCGGACAGCGGGCACTAGGATACAACGCTCCAGGCTTGCGAGGTTCGAAGAACATTATCCAGAACCTTCATGCACTTGGTTTTCGATATCACATTGACGACGTTAGCAGAGATGAGCCGTTTATCATTCAGATTGACAGAACCCGGGAGCTGGCCGTGGTTCCCTATGCAGTTTATATGAACGATATCCGAGCCTACGAAGGGAGGAACTTGGCGAGTGGCGACTTCTTAGACATGATGAAGCGTTCCTTTAACCGGCTCTACAAAGAAGCGGGGACCAGACGGCGAATGATGGCGATCACAATGCACGACAGGCTACTCAGACCTGAGCATGTGGAGACCATCGAAGAAATGTTGCGCTACATGCAGCAGAAACAAGGAGTGGCGTTTATGAAGAAGATTGATATCGCTGACTACATCCTGAAATCACCGACAACGATCCGGGAACCAATTGGTGTGGCCTATCCAACAATTCCTGGTCTCTATCGGGGCTGATTAACCGTGAGAACACTGACAGTTCCATCTTGGGCTGCCACGAGCAAACGACGCCCATCAGGTGAAAAGGAAAGACTCATCAGATGATGGTCACTCAATTTGATAGAAGACAACAAATCACCCTGAGTTGACCAAATCCTAAGCACACCGTCATCGGAAGCAGAAGCAAGAAGGCCGGAGCGAGTCAAGGCAAGGCCTTCAACCCAGCCAGCTCCAGCAAACGCTGGGATCGTACGGACGAGTGGGAGGGGTTTATTAGGCTGTGACACGTCCCAGATTTTGATGGTTCCATCAAAACCAGCGGTAAGTAGTTGTTTCTGATCAGGGCTGAAAATGACATCATTCAGTCGCCCCTGTGATGTAGATAGAATTTGGAGAAGGTCACCGCTGGTTGTCAGCAATGTGACCTCACCAATGTCCTGAGAGGCGGCAATGAAGTCACGGCTCTGAGCCAAAGCCATATGTCGAGTCACACCGGGTCGTTCTATACGACGTAGCAAATCACCGGTGTTGCTCCAGAATCGAATAGAACCATCGTCAGAGCTGGTAACAATACCAAGCTGGCCTGGAAGGATTTCAACATCAGTAACACCCGACAGATGAGGACCATGATTACGCAGGAGTTGACTATCAATGGACCATCGGGTGGCACTTCCGTTGTAAGCAGCACTGATCACAGAAAGCTCGTCAGGCGCAATTCGTGCATTAAACAACATAGACTGATTGGGAGTGGTAAACTCACGCCTGATTGATTCGGGAGCACTCCAGACCCTCAACTTGCCATCAGAAGCAGAAGTGATGAATAAGTCACTTGCTGGGGAGTAGCTGACCTGGATTAGTGATTCACCTTCGAGCGTATGGGCCCTAAACTGCTTCTCAAGATTAAGGATGGACTGAGACGACTGAGCCCAAACCGTTGGTGAGAAAACAAAGGCAACAGATGCCGCACAAAGGACAAAAAACCGGCGAAGGGTCCTAGACATCATGGTTGGTCGGAGCGAACAGAAACAAGCCAGAGATCACCCTTAGAACTCACAACAGAAGCAAGTTCGCCATTAGAGGAACAATCAACCGATGTCAGGCTTGCTTGACGAGTGAGTCGAAGTGAGTCGATCAACGAGCCGTTAGGCGACCACTGTTGAAGAGTGCCATCATCGCCGATGGTGAGAAGATCACCCGAACGGGAGGGACAATAGACAGCTCCCCGAGACCATCCAGAAGAACTAGCTGGTAGTCGCTGCAATGACTGACCGTTGAGTCCCCAGATCGTTACGGAACCATCAACGCCTGCAACAGCAAATCGTGTCTGGTCAGGAGAGAATGCAATTCGATTGATACGTCCGTGGTTGGTTTTGACAGTCCGAACTGTGGCGGAACGCCGGTCATTAGAGGGGTTGATCAGATGAAGCTGACCATCATCTGTACTGCCAATAATAAGGTCAGCGTCCTGATTGATGACAAATTGACGAGCAGTACCGGTAAACAGCCGACTCCATCTTGGCTGGCCGTCGGGACCACGAATCACAAGCTGACCATCATCAGAGCTGCTAACAAAGCCAGCTGGGCTGGTGGAATTTGCGGGCAGAAAACGAGCTTCAGCAGTGGCTGCACGGTGAAAAGAGAGGGATCTCAGACGTTCACCATTGAGTGACCAGATCCATGCACTCCCATCGTAGCCCGTAGTTATTAGCTCCTGGCCATCCGAACGGAAATGTGCTTTGAACATCGGAGCACGTTGACCCTTTAATTCCGCCCCACGCACGCCTGAAAGTGTCCAGATCTGAGCGACACCACCACCACTCGCGGTAACAAGAAGGGATGAATCAGGAGAAAACTCAACATGTTGAAGGAAGACAGGAGACGCCTTCCAATCGCGCAAAAGTCGAAGCTCGGCCGCTGCAGGCGAAGCAAGTGCCAGAACTAACGAAAAGAAACGAAGGGGGGCAAGAAAGAAACTCATTCGACAACATCTTGGACTTGAGGGAGATCCATGTACAGCCGGTAACGATTCATTTGATCATGCCAGGCGTAATCAAGGCGATCAACGGACTGCTGGACAAGAAATAGCCCTAAACCACCGATCGGACGATGCTGCGCGGGAAGATGAGAAGGAATGTCCCTCTCAGTCTCAAGGTGAGGATCAAAGCAAGGACCATTATCTTGAATCTGGATCATCAACGATTGATCACAACCATTATGACTAAGGAAGAAATTCACGCGAAGAATGACAGAAGCAATACTGTCATCATCACGCGAATGGCGGATGATGTTCGAGAAAAGCTCTTCACATGCTAAACGCAAACCGTAACTGCGTTTACCTAAACCAAGATACTGGTTAGCGTGAACTTCAACAAAGTCATTAAATTGTTCCCAATGGTCCATCGTGGCCTGAGCCTCGAAGGAAGCAATTGGAATTGTGTCGTGTTGATCACCCATGAGGCCCAGCCTCAATCGATGGAGTCGTGATCAGCGACAAGCATCACAGCCTGGGTGAGACCAGTCTTAACGATAACCTCAGAAATTTCGGAATTTGTTCCCACAAGGATCAGTCGAGACTCATAGGGCATCTTCTGCTTAGCGAAAACCAGTGCACGCAAGCCAGCACTGCTCAAGAAACCAACAGCAGCCATATCAATACGCAACTCTGCAATTGACGCCAATTCCATATTGGTAAGCGCTTCAAGCAGGGAAGGAGCAGTTTTGGTGTCAACATCACCAGCAAGAATGAGCTGTGAGTATCCATCAGCGTCGATGGATTCGATGGTCAGGTTCATGGTTAAAGCAGTGGAAAAGGTATGAGCCAATATTCAGGTATTAGCCTGAAGGAATGGCCTGAAAGATAACAACAGAGCGCTCACCAACAAGCAAACCTGATTGGTCGAAGCTGGCGGGGGATTCACGGTAAGGCTGCTCAGTATCACCTGTGTTGAAGCAGAGCTGCCAGTGGTATCCATGGGGTGGGACAGGTAGCTCAAACCAAGTTGCGTAATGAGCCATGTTAGAAGCGACATATACAATGTCAACATGTGAACGATCAGTATCAAGATCGCTAGTCATCATCCAGGCTAGTTGTCTAGATTCACTAGACCAGTCTGGGTTCCAAGGTGAAGGACCATGGAAGCTGCAGCATGGGAGCAGTGCACTACCGGGTCCTTCGAACAGATTCACACGCAATGATGGATGTGCATGGCGGAAATGAACGAGAGCACGAACAAACTGGTGCAACAACGAGTTCGAATGGAGAAGCGTCCAATCGACCCAAGAAATCGGTGAATCAAGGCAGTATGCATTGTTATTACCATGTTGAGAGCGTCCAAACTCATCACCCATCAGGAGCATGGGAGTACCTCGACTGGTAAGGAGAATCGCAAACGCATTCATGATCTGACGCAGGCGTAGTTGCTGAATCCCGGGATCATCAGTCCAACCCTCTGCACCACAATTCCAGCTGTAGTTATCGTCGCCTCCATCACGGTTACCTTCGCCATTGGCCTCGTTATGCTTCTCGTTGTAAGAAACGAGATCGGCGAGGGTAAAGCCGTCGTGACAGGTAATAAAGTTGACTGATGTGGCAGGAGAGCGGCCGCTTGGACGATACAGATCTGGGGAACCCTGCACACGTTGGGCCATTTGACCAACCATGTTGGCATCACCCTTGAGATACCTCCTCAAACAATCGCGATACTTGCCATTCCACTCTCCCCAGCGACCAAAAGCTGGAAAGGTACCTACCTGATAGAGACCACCAGCGTCCCAAGCTTCTGCGATTAACTTACAGGAAGAAAGAATGGGGTCAAAAGCGAGAGATTCTAGCAACGGGGGGTTAGAAAGAGGTGCGCCCCAAGGATCCCGACCAAGAATCGTGGCAAGATCAAATCGAAAACCATCAATATGATATTCAGACGCCCAGTAGCGAAGGCAGTCAAGAACAAGACCACGTACAATAGGGTTATTACAGTTAAGCGTATTACCAGTACCGCTGAAGTTAAAATAATAACCTTCGGGGGTCAGCATATAGTAGGTCTTATTATCGAGGCCTTTAAAAGATAAGGTTGGCCCGCGTTCATTGCCTTCAGCAGTATGGTTAAAGACCACATCGAGAATCACCTCGATGCCGGCTTTGTGAAACGACTTGACCAGTTGCTTAAACTCATCGACTTGCATGCCAAAACGGCCAGTTGCAGCGAAGCCTGCTTTGGGAGCAAAAAAACCAACAGTGCTGTAGCCCCAGAAGTTGTAAAGACGTTCCCCAGTATCAGGATGAAGACGAGAGTTCTCAAATTCATCAAACTCAAAAATTGGCATCAGCTCAATAGCGTTGATACCAAGATCTTTAAGATAGGGAATCTTCTCTACAAGGGCTGCATATGTTCCAGGGTATTTCGCCTCAGCTGTGGGAGATTGAGTAAAAGCGCGAACATGTGCTTCATAAATGACCAGATCCTCCGGTGGTATCTCTAAAGGTCGCTCACCCTCCCAATCAAAATCATCGAAACTAACTCGGGCTCGATAGGGGTAAGGTCGTTGCCAGTTAGGTTCCTCACCCCAGGTGTCACGCCCAGCGATCAATCGGGCATAAGGATCCATCAACACCTGGGTGGCGTCAAAGCGGTGACCAGCTGCAGGGTCGGAGGGGCCGTCGATCCGGAAACCGTATTCGAGCTCCTCATCGTCAAGACCGAACACCACCATGCAGAACACATCGCCAATACGATAGTTCTCAGGGAAAGGAAGTTCAGCAAAGGGCTGATCCTCACCATGACGGAACAGCACCAACGTACAGGTGGTGCCAGCAGAGGTAAAAATTGAAAAGTTCAGGCCATTAGGGATATGAGATACCCCAAAAGGCAGAGGTTTGCCGGGCCTGACCCTAAATCCACCGATCTCATCGGTGGGAAGGGAATCGATACGTTCAAGTAGCATGGTGATTAGGCCAGAGGCAATGAAGCCAGATCGGGATGGATCGTAAAGTAGTCGTAAAACCCTGTGACCTTCATGGTGTCGGCAATATCGCTAGCGATACCCACCAATGCAAGATCGACACCCATCTCTTGGGTACGACGGTGCAGTGTGAGCAACGTCCGAAGGCCAGCACTTGACATGAATGGAACAGAAGTCAGATCAAGTGCGACGGGCAGCCCCTCCTTGAGCTCCGCATCGATGTAGTCGCGAAGAGCGGTGACAGTCTTCGAATCGACTTGTCCATCGACATGGATCACTTGCCAGCCTTGAGTAGTACTCGATGAAAGATTCATAGCTGATGCGTTAGTTTGGGGTGAGTGTAACTTTCACCTGAAGGCGAGAAGGAGATTCAGGCAGTTGAACAGAAAGCCCAGTGGCATCGTAATTGTCATAGGACTCACCATCGACCGTACACGCAGTGATGCGGACACTACCAGGAGGAAGCATATCCGGTGCTACACGTAGAACGCGATCAACAAAACCATTCGGCAATGGCTTAAAGAAGAGATCAAGAGGGCGTTTCTTAATCATGAGATCGATATAAACAGTCGAGAGGAAGCAAAGCTCGGTAGAGTGATAGGCGCTCATCGAGTGGCTTCCCTTATAACGCTCTGTACCAAGCAGATAGGGTATACCGTTCGCAAGAACATTAAAGTAAACGCCCCCATCATTGTGATCGAGGAAGAAAGCGTTATAGAAAGCTGCAGACTCATCAGCGTACTTCTTGTAAGACGTCTGCTCAGGGAGATGGCCCATCAGAATGAGATATGCCAGGATCCCCTGTTCTTGCTGCCACCAAGCTTTGCGATCATGCCAGGCATAGCGGTGGAATTTCTGGCCTGGTTCCAAAACACGTTCAACCACGTCATACCAGCCAAAGCGTTGGTTGTCATAGCCAACCTGAGGCATCAGACGAGCAATCTTCTCTGCCAACGAAACATATGAATCCTTTGGCTGCACGGCCTGAAAGCGCATCAAGTTCCAAGCAATCTTTAGGTTATGGCCGACCACTGCACGGTTCTGTTGCCAGCCCCACTCCTGATCCTTAGACCAGTCATCAAAAAACTTCTCCTGGACGAAAGGACTGTCGTCGTAATCAGGGAAATGCTCGCAGATTGTGTCAAAGGTATCCTCCAACATCACTTTATAACGGTCCTGCTCTGTCGCCAGCCACAAATTAATCAGATAAGCAGGAGCGTGATCACCAACTGAGTTCCAGTTCTTCTTGGCTTTGTTGCGACCAAGAGATTCTTCATGCGCACTAAGTGTTACAGCATGGATGTGGGAATAGTATCCACCTTTTTGCTTGTCGCGGAAGTAGGCATCAAACAAGTCGATCGTTTTCTCCGCGTCCTGGAGAATGCGTGGATCACCTGTCAGCCTATAGGTTTGGACCGGACCAGCCAAGGCATAAATCTGCTCATAGGCTGGAATGCAATCGTAGTCATCACCGAATTCAGAAACAAGCAGTTTTTGCTCCTGTCCAGTACCACTCACCTTTTGACCGTGATACCAATAGATCATGTCAGTATCGGTATCGACAAAGCGCATTTTGTCGCGCAGATAGTCTGTACCCTTCTCAGCTGCCTCGAGAAACTCGTCCTTACCAGTCAGCATGTAAGCAGAGGCCATGCCATACACCATGCGTGAAATGGTGTCAGTCTCCTGGAGATAGTCAGCGTCTTGCTTACCTCCGGTAAGGCTAATCAGCGTGCGATACTTTTGATAGTCAATAGGCTCTTCTGGAGCATTAAATTGCCACTTGATATACGATGTAGCTATTGAGTCAATCTGGCGAATCCACCAACCCTGTTCGGCGTAGCGAAACTCGTCTTTGCTGTCACCAGCGAAGACGATGAAGTTCACCTCAAACTTGGTTTGCTCCTCTGGGAAAAAAGTTCCATAAAGGAACACCATCTGCCCTGGAACCAGCAGGTGATCAAGCTGACCACCGCGATCAAGCCAGCCCTCATCAAGATTTTGGGTCTGCTTAGCGTAAGTATTCGCCGTGAGAAGGGCGCGGTAAAAACGCCCATCCGAAGTATCCAGCTCGATCACACGAGCAGCTGAATCAAACGAGCGAACGTAACCAGAAATCAGATCTGAAAAGGTGAAGTCGAGGGAATTCATGCTTCAGGAGATGGTGGAACAGGATGCAGATGAGGGAAAGCGTATGGAAGGAAAGGATTCAGAGCGTCTCAGAGATCCTGAATCGTCTTGAGAAAGAGATCGTTGAATGCATCAACGGCACCGGGATGACGACCCGTAATCAAAAGACCGTCGGCATGCGTTTCAACTGTTTCACCATTGACCACAACCAATTGACCACCAGCATTCTCAACATCACAAACAATGTTGTGAGCACAGGTCACCTGACGCCCGTTCAGAAGAGCTGGGTCGGCGCAGAACAGCCAGAGAGAATGACAAATGGTACCAATCGCAAGCCGGCCCGAATCCATTCGTTGGACGGCATCCCTGAGCAGCTCTACAGCTGGCGCGGTATTGCGACTGCCTGAAAGAGTTGGCTGATAGCGCAAGCGATCCATCGCGTAGCCACCAATCAGGATGAGCCCCTTGTAGTCGTCGAGATTAACATTGCTCACACAGATTTCTACCTTGACCTTACTGGTTTTGTCGTTTCCTTTAAACTCAAGAGAAGAATTGCCCCAGAGGAAGGATGCATACTCCACTGCCACGCCATTGGCAGGAAAGAAGCTATTGAAGACATTAAACTCTGTTTCGTCGTAGTGCTCTTCGGTGAGAACGAGGACTTTGGCAGCAGCCATGGTTGAGAAGGGTAAAGAATCAACTGCTGGCGTTGGAACGCATCAGCATGGAGTGAACAACCTGGTAGGAAGCAGATCCCGCCAGACAAGCGGCAGCTGCGATGAGTCCGGCCAGCGGTGGAACTGGTAGAGGCAACTTAAAGATTGAAAAGACAAATCCCACAAGGAATCCGCCGATCAAAGTGGTGACGAGTGCTGAAACAGTCATCGGCAAACTTCAGCTCAGTGGGATCGAGAGAAGCTCTTGCAGTTCATCCAAATGGTCGCTGGCAGCAAGAGTTTGAGCGGTTGCAGGGCTAATGGAGTTGACATACTGCATAAAATACTGGCTTTGGTTGATGCCATACTTGGGAGCATCCTTCACAAAAGGCTCAAGACGACTGGCGTCGACCTTGAAGTCTGAGGGGAAGCGCTCTACTGGCTCACCGGTGTCGCGAAAATACTGGGTGATGCGCTCAGGAGCCCAAACAAACGTCATTTTCACGGGATGGTCAGAGCTGTTGTAGAAACCATGAACATGCCCCCTCGGAACGTAATAGAGGCTTTTGGGCTTGGTTTCAATCAGCTGAATATCGGCGCCGGGAGCGTTCTTGTTTGGAACTTTACTGAGATCGCTGTAGGTGTGCGTGGGATCAAGAAATAACGTGATGCCACCATCCGGGAAGTAGAACCACTCGTCATAGTCCTCATGAAAGTGAGGCAAGGGTCCAGATCCCGGAGGGACAAGAGCTTCCGCCATCGTGTAGGCATTGCCAGTATTGCGGCCTGTACGGGTGAAGGTGAATTGCTCACCAGGAGGGCCAACAATCAGCTCTGGCTCAGGACTTGGGGTGTAGTCGGGGAATGGAATCCCGACAGTTTGAGCGTCGGCGTAGCGTGGCAGCGCGAACACGCTGGCGAACAGAAGACAAGCACAGGCAAAACCTGCTAAGAGACGACGCATGCTGGAGGAAGACATCGGTGCCAAAGCAAGAGAAACAGCGATGGAGAGGATGAAGCTCAGCCCTCGGCTTTAATCCGCTCTTGGATCTGACTCAGACGAACAAAGGCAGGGGCTGCCTTGTTGAAGCCGGCGTAAACACAGGTGAAGAGGAGCAGTTCCTCAATCTGAGCGAAGCTCACGCCCTGCTTCAGGGCCATGCGGACATGGGCCTCAAACGGCGATTCGGGGACAAGACCTTGATTCACCACATCAATGGCGATGGTGATCAAGGCCTTGGTGGCCTGATCAATCAGAGGCTTACCCCAGACTTCCCCAGCAATCCGGGTGCAGAGATCACCGAAAGCCGGATGCACACCCTCGAGAGCAGTCTGAAGGCCAGCATCATCGAGAACAGCATTGGCCGGTGCGCCTGGAGGAGGTGTAATCGACATCGCTAGAGGGATTCACGCTGAGTATGGCCAAGGTGACTCAGATCGTCAGCATCGTGGGAGACAAATTCACGTAATCGCTACAGAGCGCGATCCATCGGAGGATCCAGCTGTTCTGCCAACCAGGTCTCTGCAGCCAGAGCACAACGTTCATCCGTCTGGCCCTGGCGTGCACCAGAGACGCCAAGGCCCCCCAACAGCTGCTCACCGTGGCGCAACACCACACCCCCGGGAATCGGGGTGATCGCCTCAATACTGTCTGCCGGCAGGGCCAGTGAACCAATCGGCGCTTTGCTCAAGCGCATCGCATCCGCGAGCTCGGATGTGGTGTGCAACCCCTGAAGGGCAGCCAGAGATGCAGCTGTGTAGGCCTTGTGTTGGCTGAGCTCAGCCGTGTGTGGAGCAGCACCATCCCCTTTGAGGAACACCTGAAGCTGGCCTTGCGAATCGACAAGACTCACGCTGACATCAGCCCCCTGCATGGCGCAGCTCTGAAGAGCAACATCTACAAGGGAGCTGGCCATATCGAGTGGGAGCTGCAAGCGGGTGAGCAATGCCGTGTCAGCAGCGCCGCTGGCCTGGGGAGCAACCAGGCACAGCAGCAGCACCAAAGCGGCACGCAGGAATGGAACAACCAGAGATCTGATTCCCAAACGCATGCCCTGCTTCCTCATGTGGTCTTGAGGAGTTCGAGCAGACGAGGTGAAGCAAACACATCGCGATAGAAGGTGAGCTGCTCACTCTTGAAGTAACAGCCGCCGCGATGGCCACGACGCACCCAGCACACCGTGCCCTTGGCGATCGCTTCACCACTGGCATCATCAAGGCAATGCCACTCGAAATGAACAAACTCCCCCCAGAACATCACGATGGGCCAGCACATCGTGACGCCAGGCTGCGCAATCAGTGCCCACCAGTGCTTTTCGCGTTCGGTCTGCTCATCAAGCCCATAGAACGGGCCATCCTGGCAAAAATAAACAAGATCGTTGCGGTATTCACCACGGAGGAGATCTCCACGTCCACGACGCAGAGCCTCGCAGTGGGTAGGCCACCACTGCTTATTCTCCGTTTCGATCTGTTCGCGAGAATAGCCTTCGTTCATCTCTGGAAGGCTGTCCTCCTTGCGGGCGATGTACTCCTCAGCCTCGCGGATCAGGCTATTGCCCTGATCTTGGCTAACAAGCCCCGGTCGTGAAAAATCGGCCGACAGTCCCTGGTAGTAGTTCTTGGCCATGAATACGGAAGGAAAAGGAAAGTGCGCTGATCGAGAAACAGGCGACGCTCAGGGGGGTAGAACGCCCAGCATTTGTTTAAGACGTCTTGCTCCATCCAAGACAATGCTTTCTGAATCGAGGCCCAAAATCCTCCAGGTTCGTGTTCGCTGGGCAATCACGGCGTTGCTGGGATCAAAGGTCTCAATACTCACCATCATTCCGGCAGGAAAAGCCCGCAACCAAGTGGCAAGGCGCGTCCAATCGAGATGACATTGACCGATCGGTCCACGGTTAGCCCCGCAAAGGTGAACATGGGTGGTCCGTTGCTGCTGAGTGGCGAGATCCTGATAGAGATTGCCCTGCTCGACATTGGCATGGAAAAGATCCGCCAAAATACCGACATTGGGTAGGTCGATGGCAGTGCAAACCTCGGCGACCTGTTCAAGAGTATTCAGCAGGCTGCTCTGATACCGATTCAGTGGTTCAATGCTGAAGGGGATGGCGGCCTGTTGCAAATCAGTGCGTAAATCCAGGTAGCTGTCGATCAGCCGACGGCGATCGTCCTCACTGGACGGCTTTGATGCCGGCACGGACAAATCGCCGTGTATTGGACCGGAGAGCTTCAGGGCGCCGCAAGCGTGCGAAAAGTCGATCAGACGCCGCACATGATCCTGGGCCATACGACGGACCGAAACCTCTGCACTGCTGAGATCAAGGCCCTTAGGCAATCCAGAACAGATGGTGACCGGAAGTCCCTCAGCTATCGACAGGCTTTGGACCGTTGTGGGAGTGAGGTTAGCCAGGTCGTAACTGGCCAACTCCACATAATCCACAGAGGTGCCGGCCAACCGTGGCATCAACCAAGACAACTCAGCATCGGTAATGCCGGGCGACCAGGCAAAGGTGTGGGCTCCAATCAGCACCATTGTGACAACCTCAGGCTCTGCTCAACTTGGCAATGATCGAATCAAGTCAGCCACGGCATCCGGAGCTTCTTCGGGAAGGTAGTGTCCACAACCCGGCAGCATGCCTCCAGTGACAGTCGGATCACAGGCCTGAAGCGACCGCAAGAAGTTTTCACCGGTTGCATGCTCACCGCCGTAAACAACAAGTGGGCGCTCGAAACGGTGCTGGCGATGAGCCTCGGCAAACGCTCGGTTGTTCTCAACGGCTCGGTAGTAATTGAAGCCAGCAGTCATGGCCCCGGGCCTGGTGTAGGCGGCCACATATTCCTGCACAGCCACCGGAGTCATTGCGCCAGCGACGGCTGCCTTAGTGCGGAAGTACCAGCCGAGGTACTCCGCCTCGCGGCCTGCCGTGAGCAGCTCTGGCATCCCATCCATCGCGTGGAAGTGAAACTGCCAGGTGCGTGAGCTGGGCCGTGGCATGTAGGCCTCATTGGGTGCCAGACCAATCAGAGCGGCATCGAGGAGCAATGTGCTCGTGAGGCGCTGTGGAAAGAGTATCGAGTAGGCGTAGGCGACCCAGGCACCAACGTCGTGCCCGACCAGGGTGAAGCTGTCGATCTGGCGCTGCTGGAGGAAAGCCTCGATCTCAGCGGCGACAGCCTCGATGCTGAAATCACTCTCCAGAGCAAGGCTTGTCTCACCCTGGCCTTTGAGTTCAAGGGCGATCACGTGGTGATCGCTGCTCAGCAGAGGAATCACATGGCGCCATGCGTACCACGTCTGGGGCCAACCAGCCAGGAGAAGAACCACGGGTCCATGGCCCTCTTCCACGGAATGAAAGCTGAGATCACCCACCTGGCAGGTGTGGTGCTGGAACTGAGTGGTGCTCGGATCAGGACGCATCGTTCCCGTCACAGAAGGCGTGCATGCTTAAACGCATTGTGGAGGCAAGTTGCCGATATGGGCCATCGCTTCTAAATAAGGTAGACGTTGCGTCGGCATCACGACCCAGAGGGCCCCATGATGAAAGCCGTTACCCGGAACCAGGCAGCATCAAGCGGATCAATGACGCGCTCATGCACAGGACCCGGCGTCTGGCGACGAACAGTGGGGCTGGTAATGGCAATCTTGATGTTGGTCGCCATCAGTGTCGCCAACATCCAGCCGGCTCTTGCTGCTGATCGCTCGACTCAAGCGGAAGAGGTGCGGGTGGTTGGGCGTCTCCCTCTGAAACTCAGCCCTGCCGAACGTGACGAGTTTCAACGCCGGACCCTAGATTTGGCAAAGGTGACTCGTGATCAGGACGCCGTGACGAGCTACTCCTGCAACGCGGACATCGAACAGGCGGGCACCTACGTGTTCGATGAGATCTGGCCATCCGAGCAAGCCCTGAAGGATCACCTGGCCACGGACCATTTCAAGGCTTGGTGGGACTGGGTGGAACCCCACCTCAACGGCGACCTGGTGATCAAGGTGGCTCCCACCAAAGACTTTCACACATTCTCCTAATCCTTGACTGAACAAGCTTCCCCACAGGTTGCAAAACCTGATTTCAGCGCGGCTTCACTGTTCATCAGCGAAGCCGAGTTCAGGCAGGAGTTCATCTACTTCATTATTGTCGACCGCTTTCATGACGGCACAGCCGATCAGGAGGAGCGAGACGGGGTCTGGGACCGGGGGGAAAAAGCAGGCCTCCTGGATAAGACTTGGATGGAGTGGGGCAAGTATTGGGGCGGCAACCTCCAGGGAATCATTGATCAGGTTGACTATCTGAAATCGCTAGGGGTGACAGCAGTCTGGCTATCCCCCCTCTTCGAACAAGTCGACGATATGCAGTTTGACCGTGCTCCGATGCATGGTTACTGGACTCGCGACTTCAAGCGCATCAACCCACGTTTTCTACGAAGGGGTGATTCAGCAAGCCTGAAGACGTCAGAGACACTCAAAGATCTCGTCAGCGCATTGCACAATGCAGGAATCAAGCTGATTCTGGATGTTGTCTGCAACCACAGCTCGCCAGATATCAATGGCAGCAAAGGCATCGTCTACGACGACGGCAAACCCCTCGCCGACTTTTACAACGATCACAATAACTTCTACTACCACCACCCAGAAATCACCGACTGGGAAGACGAGTTCCAACTCATCCACCACGAGATGTGCGGACTCGCCACTTTCAACGAAAAAAATATCGACTTCCGTAACTACATCAAATCAGCAATCAAAGACTGGATTGACGCAGGGGTTGACGCTCTGCGAGTCGACACACTAAAGCACATGCCCGTCTGGTTCTGGCAGGAATTCTGCACGGACATCAAACGCCATAAGCCAGATGTGTTCCTATTTGGTGAATACGGATTCAGCAAACCGTGGGACAAACGTTCAGTTCGTTATGCCAACGACTGTGGCATGTCAATCCTTGACTTCGGACTCTGCGACGGCATTCGCCATGCACTCTCTGGCGAGGAACCCGGTGGCTTCCATCTAATTGAAAACGTGCTGGCACTGGATGAGGTGTACCGCCGAGCCAACGAGCTGGTCACCTTCATCGACAATCACGACATGCCGCGCTTCCTCTCAGTGGTAGATGACGAGCGCAAGCTGAGCATGGCACTGGTGTTGCTGATGAGCCTTCGAGGAATTCCCTGCCTGTTCTATGGCACCGAGCAGGGCTTGCATAACAACACTGGAGGTGGTCAAGATCCCTACAACCGCCCGATGATGGATTCCTGGAACCAGCAATCGGAGCTCTTCCAGCTGGTGCAAAAGCTAGTAGCACTGCGACGAGACAACCATGCGCTCACAATGGGCTGCCATCAGCAACGATTCGTGAGCGATAACCTTTACGCCTACAGCCGTCATTACAGAGATTTTCATGCCCTGGTGATTGTCAATCAAGGCGGCACCACGAGCTTGTCGATTCCTCAAACAGGCTTACCAGATGGTCGCTATGAGTGCCAGATCAGCGGCGAGGTGGTGAGCGTTATCGATGGAGGGATCCATACCCTCACGATGCTGGATCGCTCCGCAAAGCTGCTGAGCTTGCCCGGACGACCTGTGAGTGCTCCAGTGGTAGCCGTGATGCAACTCAATGGATTTCGGACGCAACCAGGACAACGCCTAGCTATCACAGGCTCTTGTGCAGAGCTTGGCGCATGGGACCACAGCAAGAGCTACGCGATGGAGTATGTGAATGCCAATACCTGGATTGCAGAAGTACCGATCGAGCCATCCGTCGGTCTCCCCATCCACTTCAAGTTCATCGTCTTTCAGAGGGAGCAGGCTCCCATCCTGGAAAACATTGTGAGCCGTTGGTTTGTCATGCCTCAACAGGGGCGCGTCAAAATCGATTGCGAATGGAACAACGACTAAGGTAACAATCAGGAAACAAATCATCCGTTGGTCAAGAAGCTTGACACAGTGGGACAGAGGCATCCATCGGCATGAGCTTCAGTACTGAACCAACAGGAAGCAGCATTCACCTGATCGATGGATCGGATCCATCGTTACTTGGCTTGCAAAGCATCCTGAACAGTGCTGGATTAGCGACCTTCGTAATCGGGCCAAACCAGGGGCTCGAAGATGTGCTGAACGATCTAGAGCAGCACAAACCGCATGGTGGGTTTGAAGCGATCCATCTTTATGGGCATGGTCGACCTGGCGAACAGCAACTGGGACGCGATCTGCTGACCGGCGCCAATATCCAAAAGCAGCTTGCCACTTGGCAACAGCTCGGATCCCTAGCGACAGGAGATGGCGACTTACTTCTCTATGGCTGTGATGTGGGTGCGGGACACAAAGGCCAACAATTGCTGCAAGTGTTGGCCAGCGCTAGCGGATTGGATGTTGCCGCTTCTGACGACATCACTGGCCAAGGCGATTGGCAATTAGAGGTTAGCGAAGGCAGCATTCAGCATGGCGCAGCCGCTGCGTTAATGACATGGGAAGGCAACCTAAAGACCGTTAGCCCGTCCTGGATGAATGTATTGCCAAAGGGGAAGGAGAAAACTCTGATCGATGGCATTGCTGGCGAGCGCGGCAAGGCTGTTCGTCAAGCATCATTCGTGGGTTATCACCTCACCAATCAGAGTGGCACCAGTAATAATGTTGTCGAAGCCCTTCAAGACTTCTGGGACCGCGTAGCAGAGCGCACCAATGGCAAGCTCAATATGACCGTGCTAACAAGCGATGCCAATGTACCAGGTGCAGACAATGAAGGATTACTAGGCACCGCGAATGGTCGCTTTGATGCCATCACCGCCAATGGCCCTATTTACAGCAACGTGATCCCACAAGTGGCCAACATTATGACACTCCTATTTGCATACAACAACAGCGCTGAGGGGCGCGCGTTGGTAGACAATCCTATTTTTGGCAAAGAATTAGTCAAAGCAGGTAAACCCTATAACTTGCGCTTCCTGCCACAGGCAACCCTGAATTCGGGCATGCGCGTGATCACGACCATCCCCGGACATCCGATCACCACAGCCGCCGACCTTAACGGCTTCAAGCTAAGGATCCCACCCTCGACAGCAGTCTCGGATCAGCTCAAGGCCCTCAATGTCATTCCGGAAGAGCAGCCAGTTAGCCAGCTCATAGAAACACTCGCCACAGGCAAAGCGTACGGCCAGGAGAATCCTCCAAGCTTCATTCAAACATTTAACATCAACTCAGTCTGCAATGAGATCTCACTTACCAACCATCTATGGACGGGATTTTTGACATCAATCAACTCGGACACATGGACATCTTGGCCAAAAGAATGGCGCAAGATCGTACTTAGCGAACAGCACTCAATGCAAGAGCAGCAGTGGGCCGCTCAAGATGCACTAAACCAACAAATCATTGCTGATGCTCCAACCGAATACGACATGACCGTCGTGACCCCCAACCTGAGTGGCGTTGCTTCCACTCCTGCCTTTGTTCAGGCGCGCAACAAAATCATTCAAGGGCTCACCAAGCCATTACGACCACTGGCTCGCGCCATCGTGGCTGGATACCGGGGAATCGCTGCTTAACAACGATGAAGAAAGCCATAGCTTCGATGGTGCTACTGGTGGCACTGAGCGCTCCAGCAACAGCGCAGCAACCCCCCATCACTGCAGACATCATTTATCTCTACCGCATCACTCAAAATACATCCGAACAATCTGGCCCTTCTACCAACATCAAAAAGATAGAAGCCGCGATGCGCTCCCAGCGCCCTAGCGACAAGATCTTGTTCTTCAAAGATCGTACAGATTCAGAAAACTACATCACAATCGCGCGAGGACCCTACAGCGCAAAGACCAACCAGTCAGGCTGGGATCATTCCTTTGTCAAAGAGATGATCAACAAGCTTCCTGGATCAAGAGCATTTATTCTCAACTCAACCCTCCTCACTGGCGATGCCGAGCTAAAGGTTGACTCAGACAGTTTCGTGATCATCGAGCATGTGGACAGCGACCCGAAGAAACGTGAAATGAACTTACCTCTCTTCGAGGAGCTTGAGAAAGAACTCAAAACCAAGCCTGGGTTTAAGAGCCTGCAGGTATGGACCTGGGATGCACGCACCAACCACTGGACAGTGATTGAAACCTGGGAGAATGCAGAATCCCATCACAGCGCCAATCGAAGCCCGAAGGTTGTAAGTCTCTGGGACAAGATCTATGGAAATGCAGCAGCACCAAACAATGAAAGCGAATATACCCTTGTAAACCAATTTCCCATCCAATTAATCCAGCACGGACTGCGTGAAGCAAAAACACGTTAGCCAGTATGGCCGCTTTATCTAAAGTCGACTAGCCTGATAGAGGAAATCACTTCACCAGGCCATGCGCCCCCAAAGTGCAACGTTGACTGCTGTTCGCCATCAGCGTTGGCCACGGCTCATCTGGAGCAAGCTAAGCCTCGCTATCGCTGCCCTCATGGCCTTGGTAGGTTTACTACTGAGCCAGACACCAGCAAGAGCTCAATTCGTGGAGCTCTTCAGCGGCAATCATCAAACTGACACCCTCAAGCGCGGGGTCACTGAACGCATCGTTTACGACTTTCCCGAAACGGGATTAAAGGTAACGATGCCAAGATTTCTGAGCAAGCCGCGCAAGTTCAAGACAGCAGGTGGCGATGTATTAGTGATGCTGAGAACCCCAGAAGACACCTGTGGTCTCTATCAACTCAGTGAAACGATTGCTCCTTACGACGCGGGCCCACCACCACACTTTCATTACGACACATCTGAATGGTTTCTACCCACTGAGGACTCAAAATTTCGAATTTATGGCACGCAAAAAGCGAAGCCTCTCACCCCAGGGCAGCTGCCTGGCGTGAACGTACCATCACCTGCCATGGGCTCCATCGTGATTGAGAAAGGTGGATTGGCATACTCCCCGAAAGGCACAGTGCATTTCTGGCATAACGAATCGAGCAGCCGCGACGATATCCGTGGCTTTTACAACATCTGGACACCTGCCAACGGTGTGAACAACTGGTTTGCTGGAGAGAGCAGCGTGAACGGCAGCACCGCCCCATTGGAAGGAGTTCCCGGTCCTCAGGCCACCCTTTTGCAGACAGCCCTATGGGGTGTACCCCATGACCCAACGGGTCGCTTTGTGGGTCGCAGCGACTACCGCAATCTGCGGGGCCCCGTTGCCTCGGATGGCAACCACCTGGCCGAGCTCCAGGAGCTGTTCGATCGTGGTGAAGCCTGCTACCCCCGCCAATGAACGACATCCTGATTCTGGCGGCGAGCAACGGAGAAAACCTCAGCCTCGCCAACCGATTCGCTGATGCAGCCAAAGCCCAAAGGTTGAGCACAGATCTGATCGATCTCACCGAACTGGACCTACCCCTGTTCACCCCGAGATGCCGGGATGCCGGTCAACCTGAGGGCTTACTGGCGCTGCAGGCTCGGCTGCAACAGGGGCAGCGCTGGATCATCTGCGCACCCGAATACAACGGCTCGATCCCACCAGTGCTCACCAGCGCCTTCGCCTGGCTTTCCGTGCTGGGAGACGACTTCAGAGCCCTGTTCAACGGCAGGCCGATCGCTATGGCCAGCCACTCGGGCAGCGGTGGTTATGAGGTGCTCACCGCCTTGAGAATCCAGCTGGCCCACCTCGGCGCCCATGTGGTGGGCAGGCAGCTGATCGCGAACAACAACAAGCCCGCCCACGACAGCAGCATCGAAGCGATCCTGCAGGCCCTGGTGAACTTGCGCTCTCCGGGGTGATCAATCGCCAGGTAGGGATGGGAGCAGGGGGACTTGAACCCCCACAACGTTGCCGTCTACGGATTTTAAGTCCGCTGCGTCTACCAATTCCGCCATGCTCCCGGCGCCGGAAACGACCCAACGCTTCCTGTTGCCCATCCTAGATTCGGTGTTCAACCGCCTCGTCGCCGTGCAGCTGCCTGGGTTCCTGAGTTCTCTGTCGAGCGAAACGCTGCTGGTGATTGCCGCTTACATCACGCTCGGCGGTGCCTACCTGGTGGTGGTGCCCCTTGCCTTGATGGCCTGGATGG
>Ga0194118_10003102_pt1 | contig 19854 bp, 20 predicted proteins | sample TA2MahsurfametaG_2_FD_148662 | JGI IMG/M metagenome (GOLD analysis project Ga0194118, IMG submission 148662) | Freshwater microbial communities from Lake Tanganyika, Tanzania - TA2015013 Mahale N5 surface | ecosystem: Environmental > Aquatic > Freshwater > Lake | place: Tanzania: Lake...
GTAAAGGGCACCACGATCTTGATGGGTTTGCTTGGGTAAGTCTGGGTCCAACCCACACTCAGGGCCAGGGCGGCCCACGCACCGATCAGCAAGCGTTTCATGACAGTCTCCTTGGTGTTGTCAGACAAATAAAAGGCTTTCTTGACGACTTTTCAGTAACCGAGGCAAGGCCCTGCGCCTTCACGCCAGGCCCATGGCCCGAGTGATTTTGCGGCCGGATGCTTGCAACTGCTCGATCAGGGGTTCAACAGAGAGGCCCAGCATCCGGCCGTGCCGCTTCTTCCAGCGGCCGGCGATCATCACGCTGTCGATATTGGCCAGCGAGGTCTGGAACACCACCGTGCTGACCGGGTCGTGCACCGGTTGCATATTCAGGTCTGTGGCGCGTAGAAGTACCAGATCGGCCTGCTTGCCCGGAGCCAGGGATCCGATACGGTCGAACTGGCCGAGCATGCGAGCGCCCTCCACAGTGACCCAGGTCAAGGCCTCGCGGGTGCTCACGGTCGAGGTGGGCGGTATGGTGCCATGGGCCAGGCGATGCGCGACATTGTCAAGCGAGCGCTGCATACCCAGCGCGATGCGGGCCTGCGAAAGCATGTCCCCGCTGAGCACGCTCTCCAGGTCGGCGCCGAGCGAGGGTGCGCAGCCAAGCTGGCGCAGCCGCCCTGTCAGGGGATGGCCATGACCCTGCGTCATCTCGTTTTCAGCTGCGGCCGAAAAGCTCATACCCAGATCACAAAAACGCTTGAGCTGTTCGTCATCGAGCGCATGACCATGCACGATGTTGACCTGGGGCCCCAGCAGACCCTGCTGCTGCAGCACCTGCCAGCCCTCGGGGGTACGCGGGGGGCCGCCGCCCTGGTGCAAAGAAGCCAAGATGCCCAAATCGCGGGCCATGGCAAAGTCATGCAGAGCCACCTCCAAGGTGGAATAGTGCGGCCCAAGCACGGCCGCATGAATGCTCAGCAGGCGATGGCCTTGATGCGCCTTGAGCAGGCGCTCGACCTCGGCGCGCGGATGGGGCATCTCCCAGAAGGGCTTTTGACCGGGCTGAGGATCGGGCTTAGGCGTGCCGTGAAAGAAAGCGGCGCGAATGCCCGACTGCAGCAAGGCCTCGATGGCCGCATCGTTATGGGCCGGGCTGGGGTTGTTGTGGCACCAGTCCACCAGCGTGGTGGTGCCGCAGTTGGTTTGGTTGAGCGCCCCCACCAGGGTGGCGATGTGCAGGTCCTCGGGCGAAAACACCGTGGCCAAACCCGCGTGCATCTTGGAAAAATACTCCAGCAGGGTCCAGTTGGAGGCCAGGCCGCGCAGGGCCGTCTGCCAAGTGTGCATATGGGCGTTAACCAGCCCGGGAATCACGATGCATCCGGCCGCCTCCACCACCTCAGCCGCATCGGCGGCAATCTGCGGTGCGATCTCGACGATGACATCGCCGCTGACCAAAATGTCGCCCCGCGGCAGATCACCCTGACGGTCCAGGGTGATGATGGTGGCCCCACGGATGAGCGTCGGCCGCATGCCTTCAGGACTCCAGGCCGTCGCTCATCTTCACATTCTCGGACTTGAGTTCCAAGCCCGAATCGGCCGCTACTTCCTTGAGCAGAACCGCAAAATCGATATCTTCGTGTCCGCGTCCAACCATGCGCGCTATGGACTCACGCGTGGCCGCGGCCGCCGGCATGGGCACGCCATAGGCCTTGGCCGCCCCAAGACCCAGATCCATGTCCTTGAGCAGCAATTTGGGGGTGAAGGTCACCTGATCAAAGGTCAGATTGGTGAGCATCGGCGTCTTGTAGCGGGTGTACATCGAGCCGACCACCGAGTCGTTGATGCTCTCCAAAAAAACATGGCGCGGGATACCGGCCTTCTCGGCCATCACCGTGATCTCGCAAAGGTTCTGGATGATGACGCCAAACATGGTGTTGTGCGCGATCTTCCAGACACGGGCCAGCTCACCCTCGCCCACCCACATCACGCGGCGGGCCATGGCCTGCAGCATGGGCTCGACCTCCTGGTACAGGGCCTTGGGACCCGAGGCCACCAGCAGCAGCTTGCCCGCCTTGGCCACCTTGGCATTGCCCGACACCGGAGCGCAAAGGTAGCCCACGCCCATGGCTTCGAGGCGCTCGCGGATCTCAGCTGACCCTTCCTGGGAGATGGACGATGAATCGACCACCATGCGCGGCTTGTTCTTGTCGGCCAGCAGGCCGCCTTCGGCGAACAGCACTTCCTTCAGGTCATCGGTGGTGGAGACCATGGTGAACACCGCATCGCAGGCCGAGAGATCCTGCTTGGTCGGGACGATGGTGGCACCGGCTTCGGCCAGGGGGGCGGCCTTGGACGCAGTTCGATTCCAGACGCGAACATCGTGGCCGGCCTTGATCAGCCGCTTGGCCATGGCCTCGCCCATGCGACCCAAACCGATCCAGCCTACCCGATTGCTCATACGCGTCTCCAACCGACTTCAAACGTTCGACAGTGTGTCGCAGCCCCTCGGAGGGCACAAGAAAGGCCGCGGAAATCAGTTTTTCTGGTTGCGGAAAAACCATGGCTGATCTTCGCCTGAAACTCGCACAAATGAAAAAGCAGACGCGAACCTCAGCGTCAATGCCAGCCGTCGCCCGGCATGATCCGCTTCATGAACGCGTCGAACATGGGCACCGTGAAAGCGGTGTCGCCATGATTGGGACTCCAGACCATGCCCTTGGTGATCAAAGAGCTTCTTGTCGGCGCCAGCGATGACACCACCGCATTGAAGCAAGCAGCGATGTCGCCAGACCGATGAGGGCCGGCGCCCAGATCGGCCATGGCTCGAAGGTACTTTTTTTCCTTTGGCGTGAGGCGGTCAAAGCGAACACGGAAAAAGCTCTCATCCAGCGCCGCCACGGCGGTCACAGATGCAGCACTGACTGCGGCTGTATCAATCGGAGACGCCTGCGCCGCCTTCCAAGTGTGGCTGCCCCATTGCTGAATGAAATACGCATAGCCCTGGGTGACCTGGAGTATCTGGGTTAACGCCGCCTCGGTGATCTCGACACCCTCTTTTTCGAGCGGCTTTTGGATAGCCAGGCAAGCTGCGTCAGGCGTCAGCGGTCCGATCAAAGGAAAGTCAAACAGGCGTTCGGCATACGACTTGGCGTTGCCCATCTGCCCGCGCAATTGAGGCAGACCCGCACCGACCAGCACCACGGGCAGCTGGCGCTGCTCGGTTCTGTGGATGGCCGTGATCAACGCCGCCAGTTGTGCCTCCTTCACATACTGCAGTTCGTCAATGAAGACGGCCAAGGCCGTGCGGGCGGACTGGGCGGCTAAGCCAACCTGTTCAAATAAGGCTTGCAGGTCATGCTCAAGATCGCCGTTGTCAGCCAGGCCCGGTTCGGGCTCGTAGTCGATGCCAACCTCGATGTCACCGAAGGTCAGCTTGAGCTTGCCTACGAATCCTGCCAAGGCACGCAAACCCCGCACGGCATAGTCTTTGGCCGCTGCGATCTGACTCAAGCGCAGCAGGGCCTGCCGCAACTGGGGCGCAATCAGAGCTGGAAGCGAGCGCCCTTCGGGCGCCTCAATGCGAACCGTGTGGATGCCGGCCTCCTCGGCATCCATGCGGATGCGGTCCAGCAGCACCGTCTTTCCGACGCCTCGCAATCCGACCAGCATGGCGCTCTTGGCCGGGCGACCGATCCTGGCCCGCTCGAGGGCGATGCGCAGAGATTCGCGTAGCTCGTCGCGGCCGGCAAGCTCGGGGGGAGGCGTGCCCGCACCCGGGGAAAAAGGGTTGCGTATGGGATGCATGCGACTTAGTTTATATCGAAATTTGTCAAATTATCTACACATGATAACTTCCCAAATAAAGCTATGAATAGCCCCGATAGGGGCCCATCAGGCAGAAGCGCCCAACCAGAAACCAGCACCAACGTAAAGACTGCATCCCCAGCCGGTCACTGGGGGATGCAGCCTCACCCGCAAAAAGCGCTCAGACCCGCTCGATCACCAGCGCAATCCCCTGCCCTACGCCAATACACATGGTGCACAGGGCATAACGACCGCCCTGAGTGTGCAGGCGATTGATGGCGGTGGTCACCAGGCGCGCGCCCGAGGCGCCCAGGGGGTGGCCCAGGGCAATCGCCCCGCCCCAGGCGTTGACGCGCTCGTCGTCGTCATTCAGGCCAAGCATGCGCAGCACGGCCAGGCCCTGAGCGGCAAAGGCCTCGTTGAGTTCGATCGCATCCATCTGCGCGAGCTTCAGTCCGGTGAGTGCCAGCACCTTTTCGGTGGCGGGCGCCGGGCCTATGCCCATGATGCGCGGGGCCACGCCGGCGGTGGCCATGCCCACCACCCGGGCTTTGGGGGTCAAGCCATTTTTGGCAGCCGAGGCTTCATCGGCCAGCAGCAGCGCGCAGGAGCCATCGTTCACCCCGCTGGCGTTGCCTGCCGTCACCGAGCCGTCCGGTCGCACCACGCCCTTGAGCTTGGCCAGCGCCTCCAGGCTGGTCTCACGCGGATGCTCGTCCTTGTCCACGACGATCGCGTCGCCCTTTTTCTGGGGGATGGTTACCGGGCAAATTTCACGGGCCAGATGGCCGGCTTTTTGGGCAGCGACCGCCTTCATCTGGCTGGCCAGAGCCATGCGGTCCTGGGCCTCGCGTTCGATCTTGAAATCGACAGCCACATTCTCTGCAGTCTCAGGCATCGAATCAACGCCGTACTTTTCCTTCATGAGCTTGTTGACAAAGCGCCAGCCGATGGTGGTGTCGTACACCGCATTGGCGCGCGAGAACGCGCTCTCAGCCTTGGGCATCACAAAGGGCGCGCGGCTCATGCTCTCCACCCCGCCGGCGATCATCAGGCCAGCCTCGCCGGACTTGATGGCGCGCGCGGCCGTCCCCACTGCATCCAGACCCGATCCGCACAGACGGTTGAGCGTCGCTCCGGGCACCTCCAGGGGTAAGCCGGCCAGCAAACTGGCCATGTGGGCCACATTGCGGTTGTCCTCGCCGGCCTGGTTGGCGCAGCCGTAGATCACATCGGTGACTGCCTGCCAATCGACCCCAGGGTTGCGTGCCATCAGCGCAGCGATGGGAATGGCGGCCAGATCGTCGGTGCGCACGCCGGACAAAACCCCTGCGTAACGGCCGAAGGGGGTGCGAATAGCGTCACAAATAAAAGCGGGTTTCATCTCAAGCTCATGGGTTCAAGGGTTAAGAAAATCGACGCCCTGGATCGGACTGGCGTGTCAAAGCTCAGGCCGCGATGGGCAGCCCCACCCGGCTTTGCAGTTCGGCATGGCTGAGCCCATCGACAAGATCGATCAGGCGCAGCCCAGCCGGCGAGCATTCCAGCGTGGCCAGGTCGGTGTAAATGCGCTTGACGCAGCCGATACCGGTCAAGGGATAGGTGCATTGGGCAACCACTTTGGACTGTCCGGTCTTGGTCAGCAGATCCATCATGACCCAGGTCTGCTTGGCGCCAATGGCCAAATCCATCGCGCCGCCCACAGCCGGTATCGCCCCCGGTTCACCGGTGCTCCAGTTGGCCAGATCGCCGGTCGCGCTGACCTGAAACGCTCCGAGTACGCAGATATCGAGATGACCGCCGCGCATCATGCCGAAGCTGTCGGCGTGGTGGAAAAAAGCGCCGCCGGCCAGCAGGGTGACCGGTTGCTTTCCGGCGTTGATCAGGTCGTAGTCCTCCTGGCCTTCAGCCGGGGCCGGACCCATGCCCAGGATGCCGTTTTCGCTGTGCAGGATCACCTCGATACCGGCCGGCAGGTGGTTGGCCACGAGGGTAGGCTGGCCAATGCCGAGATTCACATAAGCGCCCTCATGAATATCGCGCGCCACCCTCTGGGCCAGTTGATCCTTGCTGCGTGGTGTGTAGCTCATGATCAAGCCGCCTTCTTGAGGCCGCCGGCCTGGGTGGCCACGCGGGGAATCTGAACAAGATGGCTGACGAAGATGCCGGGCGTGACGATGTGCTCCGGATCCATCTGACCGAGTTCCACCACCTCGTGGACGGTGGCTACCGTCTTTTTCGCAGCGGTGGCCATGACCGGCCCGAAATTGCGCGCGGCCTTGCGATACATCAGATTGCCCCATCGGTCGCCGCGCTCAGCCCTGATGAGGGCCAGGTCGCCGTGGATGGGCGTCTCCAGCACATACATACGCCCATTGATCTCGCGGGTTTCCTTGCCGCGCGCCAGTTCGGTGCCGTATCCCGTCGGCGAGAAGAATGCGCCAATGCCTGCCCCGGCAGCGCGAATGCGTTCAGCCAGATTGCCCTGTGGGGTGAGTTCCAACTCGATCCGGCCGCTGCGATACAGGCCGTCAAAAACATGGCTGTCGGTCTGACGCGGGAAGCTGCAAATCACCTTGCGCACCCGTCCGGCCTTGAGCAAAGCGGCCAAGCCCGAATCGCCATTGCCGGCATTGTTGTTGACCACAACCAGATCGCGCGCACCCTGCACGATCAGACCCTCGATCAACTCGTTGGGAATACCGGCGGTGCCAAAGCCGCCGATCAAGACCGTGGCTCCGTCCTGCAAGCCCGCCAGAGCCGCTTCGATGCTGGGCGCAATTTTGTTGATCATGGTTGCTGTCTGAGCCGAGAGAACACTTTAAGCCGCCAGAGATGGACGAAACGCAAACACAGTTGTTCGACATACGAACACAAGTTCGTATAATGAATTTTAAACGACCCAAGCTCCCCATGGCAAGCCCACGCCCCCCAACTGCCAAGCGACGCGCCGAGCCCCCGTTGACGCCAAGTCCAGGGGACAGCTATGTGCAATCCTTCGCGCGTGGACTGAAGGTCATCGGCTGCTTCAGCGCCGAAGCGCCCGCACAAACCTTGACCGAGGTGGCCGTGCGCAGCGGCCTGAGCCGAGCCGGCGCCCGCCGTATCCTGCTGACTTTGCAAACCCTGGGCTATGTGCATAGCGATGGCCGCCTGTTTCGCCTGACCCCGCGGATGCTCGACCTGGGTTTTGCCTACCTGTCATCCATGCCGATCTGGAATCTGGCCGAGCCGGCGATGCAGGCGCTGGCCGCGCGGGTGGGCGAATCGTGTTCGGCCGCGGTGCTCGAAGGCAGCGACATCGTCTATGTGATGCGGGTGCCGACGCACAAGATCCTAAGCATCGGGCTGGGTGTGGGCTCGCGGCTGCCGGCCTACTGCACTTCGCTGGGCCGTATGCTGCTGGCTGACCTGGACGACGAGCACGCCCTCGAAGTGATTGCGAGCAGCCCCCGTCGCGCCCTGACCCGGCACACCCTGACCGAGCCCGAGGAGGTGCTGGCTCGGGTGAGGCTGGCGCGCCGGCAAGGCTGGTGTTTGGTCAATCAGGAGCTTGAGGAGGGCCTGGTGTCACTGGCTGCCCCCCTGCGCGATCGCAGCGGCCGGGCGGTGGCGGCGCTCAACATCAGCGGACAAGTCAACCGCACATCAGCACGGCAGATGCAAGAGAGCATGCTGCCTGAGTTGCGCCAGACGGTTGCGACCATCTCCGCCCTCCTGTCAGCCAAACAGGCCTGAAGAAGCCCGGGCCGGTTAAGCTTGCCTCATGTTCAGCCCCTCGCAAGCCGATGTGCGCAAATTTTTCTGCGATGTTTATGCCCGGCATCGCGACGGTTTACCCATGGACGCGCTGCAGACCTTGGCGTCCCAGTGGGTGGCCGAGCATCCGCAATACTACGCCGATCTGGCCGACGAAGCTGCAGCACTGGCCTCGATGAAAGAAGCGCACGAGGCCCGTACCAACCCCTTCCTCCACCTGGCCTTGCATCTGTCGATCAGCGAGCAGTGCTCGATCGATCAACCGCGCGGAATCAGACAGGCGGTGGATCTGTTGACGGCGCGGCAATCGCTGCACGAGGCACATCATGAGGCGATGGAATGCCTGGCTCACATGATCTGGGAGAGTCAGCGCGCCGGCCGCCCGCCCGATGGCGCGGCCTACCTTGACTGCGTACAGCGCCGCGCGACCCGCGACTGAGGGATGCGAGGGACACAAAAAAGCCCGTTGGATCAACGGGCTTTTTGATGAGCGTGGCGCCATCAACGAAAGCGGCTTTGCGGCACCACTTTGAGATCGCCCTCCAGCGCGGCCAGGTAGTTGGCAATCTGCTTGAGCTCAGCATGGGTGTACTGCTTGGCGAAGCCGGACATGATGGCGTTGTTACGACCGACGATCTGATTGGCGTCTTTCTTGTAGGCCTTCAGGGCCACGAACAGGTAGTCGGCGTGCTGGCCGCCGATTTTTGGATACGACGGATCGATAGGCGCACTGAAATTGGCGCCGTGACAGGACGCGCAGTTCGCCTTGGCCAGCAAAGCGGCGACAGCCGGACTGGCGGGCTTGGAGTCCTTGGGGGCCACAGACTTGCCGCCGGGCAGTCCGTGCTCACTGTAGAAGGCCGCCAGATCAGCCATGTTCTGGTCGGTCAGGGACTCGGAGATGGCCCGCATGGTGGGGTGCTTGCGGTCGCCCTTCTTGTAGGCGTTCAGGGCAGCCACGATGTACTTGGCGCTCTGCCCCGAAATCATCGGCACGCGATAGACCTCGGGAAAGCTGGCCTGGTAGCCCTTGATGCCGTGGCACCCTATGCACATGGCTGCGATGCCCTCACCAGCCTTGGCATCGCCTTTGATATCCTGGGCCCAGACTGCCGCCGTCCCAAATGAGACACAAGCGGCACAAATCGCGGAGAACAGCTTCATCATTTTGAGCGCACAATCGGGAGTTCAGTCGGGAAAAGCAGTGCGATTATAGCCAGCAGCAACGGGGCAAACTGAACCCGTCCTGACAGCGTATAGCCGTCCTTCGATCCGAGCTCTAAAGCGATTACACGCCATGAAATTCAAAGGTTCCGAAAATTATGTGGCCACCGACGACCTGAAGCTGGCCGTCAACGCAGCCGCCACCCTCAAGAAGCCACTGCTCGTCAAGGGCGAGCCGGGCACCGGCAAAACCATGCTGGCCGAGGAAGTGGCACAAGCCCTGGGCATGCCCCTGCTCCAATGGCACATCAAATCGACCACCAAGGCGCAGCAGGGTCTCTACGAGTACGACGCGGTGTCCCGGCTGCGCGACTCCCAATTGGGCGAGGCCAAGGTCAAGGACATCCACAACTACATTGTCAAGGGCGTGCTCTGGCAGGCCTTCACTGCCGAGCAGCCTGTGGCTCTGCTGATCGACGAAATCGACAAGGCTGACATCGAGTTTCCTAACGACCTGCTGCGCGAAATCGACCGTATGGAGTTCTATGTCTACGAGACGCGCGAGCTGGTCAGGGCGCGTCATCGTCCCCTGGTGTTCATCACTTCCAACAACGAAAAGGAGCTGCCCGACGCCTTCTTGCGTCGTTGTTTCTTTCACTACATCAAATTCCCCGAGGCCGAGACGATGAAGAAAATCGTCGATGTGCACTTTCCCGGTCTCAAGCAGGAACTGCTCAGCGCCGCCATGAAGACCTTCTACGATGTGCGCGGCCTGCCCGGCCTGAAGAAAAAGCCCTCGACCTCTGAGCTGCTCGATTGGCTCAAGCTGCTGGTGGCCGAGGACATCGGGGCCGAAGCCCTGCACAGCAAGGACGACAAAGTCTCGGTGCCGCCGCTGGTGGGCGCCCTGCTCAAAAACGAGCAGGATGTGACGCTGTTTGAGAAGCTGGTTTTCATGAACCAGCGCAACCGTTGAGCCGCGTGCGTCACCGGGGATCGGGGCGGGCAACATGCCGTCGGATCGGCCTCCACGATGGACCGGCTTGGCCCAGGCGCTGGGCTTTGGACTGGGCGCTCTCGGCGGATTGGGTGTCGGCCAGTGGAGCGGCCTGGACCTGTTTGCCCCGGGCTTGAGCGTGCCATCGCTTGGCGGGGTGATTTTGATTGGCCTGGGCGCCGGACTGGGCCGCAGGCTGGCCCGGCGTTGGGCAGAACGCATTCGAGATGAAGATGACCGCTACTGACGACCTGCTCAAGCTGACCGCGCCGGTGGAACTCTCGGCCCACGGCGTACTACTGCGGCCCCTAGAACTTCAGGACGAGGCCGGATTGGCGCGAGCGGCTGCCGACGGACAACTCTGGGAACTGCGCGTGACCTCGGTCCCGGCCCCCGGGCAGACCCAAAGCTACATTGAAACAGCCCTGCGGCTACGCGAGCAGGGCAGCCGGCTGGCCTTTGTCGTGATTGAGCAGACCATCGGCCAGATCATTGGCTGCTCGAGCTATCACGACATCGTGCCGGAAGTCAGGCGCGTGGAAATCGGCTACACCTGGTATGCCAAGTCATGGCAACGCACCCATGTCAACACCACCTGCAAATGGTTGTTGATGCGCCATGCTTTCGAAACCCTGCAATGCCCGGTGGTCGGCTGGCGCACCGATTGCCTGAACTTCGCCTCGCAGGCTGCCATCGAGCGGCTCGGCGCGCGCAAGGACGGGGTGATCCGCCGCAACGCGATGCGGCGCGACGGCACCATCCGTGATACCGTGATGTACAGCCTGACGCGTGACGAGTGGCCGGCGGTACAACAGCGACTGCTCGAACGACTCGAGCGAGGCGCGCGGAGTGAGCAGACATGCTGATCGACTTTTTCTACACCCTTCGCTCGGCCAAATTGCCGGTCTCAGTGCACGAATTGCTCAGCCTGCTTGAGGCCTTGCGCGCCGGTGTGGTCGGCCCGGCATCGGACCCGCACATGAAAGGGGAAGGTGCGTGGAAGATCGACGACTTCTATCATCTCAGTCGGGCGGTCATGGTCAAGGACGAGAGGCACTACGACAAGTTCGATCGTGCCTTCGGAGCCTACTTCAAGGGCGTAGAAATGGTGGCTGACTTCAGCCGTGAAGTGCCGCTGGAGTGGCTGCGTAAAAATCTCGAGCTCAACCTGAGTCCTGAAGAGAAGGCGCGCATCGAGAAGATGGGCTGGGATGAACTGATGGAGACGCTCAAGAAACGCTTTGAAGAGCAGAAGGAGCGGCATGAAGGCGGCAGCAAGTGGATAGGCACCGGCGGCACATCTCCCTTCGGCAACGGCGGCTACAACCCTCAGGGCATTCGTATCGGCGGCAAGGGCGCCAACAAGAGCGCGGTCAAGGTGTGGGACCAGCGGTCCTACAGAGACTATGACGACGGCCAAGAGCTGGGGACGCGCAACATCAAGGTGGCTCTGCGCCGGCTGCGGCGCTTCGCCCGCGAGGGCAGTCCAGATGAGCTCGACCTCGACAACACCATACGCTCGACAGCAGCCAATGCGGGCTATCTGGACATCAAGATGGTGCCCGAGCGGCACAACAATGTGAAAGTGCTGCTACTCATGGATGTGGGCGGCACCATGGACGAGCACATTGGACGGGTCGAAGAATTGTTTTCGGCCGCTCGAGCCGAATTCAAACATCTGGAGTTCTACTACTTTCACAACTGCGTCTACGACTTCATGTGGAAGAACAACCGCCGCCGCTTTGCCGAGAAGTTCCCGACCTGGGACATCATTCGCAAGTACAACAAGGACTACAAACTTGTTTTCGTGGGCGACGCCACCATGAGTCCGTACGAAATACTGCAGCCCGGTGGCAGCGTCGAATACAACAATGAGGAGGCTGGAGCGCAGTGGATCGCACGCCTGACCCAGGCTTTCCCGCGCTTTACCTGGATCAACCCTGAGCCTCAGGGCGTCTGGCAGTACCGGCAAAGCATCGCCATCATGCAGCAACTGGTAAACCAGCGCATGTTTCCCCTGACCCTGCGCGGCCTCGAAGAGGCGATGCGCCTGCTGACCAAGTAGGCGCCCAGGGCCACTTGGGGCCCGGGCCGACCTGCAAAGACGGCGAAAAAAAGACAGTCCTTCGTGCAATTCACCAACTTGTCAAAAAACGAGGGCATCATGACGACTCCTTGTTTCAAGATGCGTCCAGCGCGTCCCTGCCTATGACCACTCGCCTTACCCGAAGAGTCGCCCTGGCCGGCTGCGCCAGCCTGGCCCTGCCCGCGCTGGCCCAAGGCGCATGGCCACAACGACCGGTTCGGATTGTGGTGCCCTTTGCCCCCGGGGCCGGGACGGATGCCATGGGACGCCTGCTGGCACAAAAGCTGGGCGAACTGTTGGGCGCCAGCTTCGTGGTCGACAACCGCGCCGGCGCATCCGGTGCCATCGGGACGCAGCATGTGGCCCAAAGCGCCCCGGATGGACATACCCTGCTACTCATCGCCGCACCGTTTACCACCGTGGCGGCGGTGCTGCCTCAGGCCGGCTATGACCCGGTGCGTGGCTTTGCGCCGATCAGCATGGTGGCCCAGGGGCCGCTGCTGTGGGTCTGCAACAAGGATCTGCCGGTGTCCAATCTGCGCGAGTTGGTGGAATACGCCCGCAGCCGTCCGGGCCGCCTGAACTACGGCTCAGCCGGAGCCGGTGGCATCAACCACCTGGTGCTTGAAAGCCTCAAGGCTCGCACCGGGGTTTTTATTACCCACATTCCGTACCGAGGCATCGCCCCGGCCACCGTCGACCTCGTGGCCGGCCAGCTCGATGTTTTGACCGGCACCATTCCGGCGCTGGCCCCCTTCGTCCGCGATGGCCGACTCAAAGCCCTGGCAGTGACCACCGCCAAGCGCACCCCTGCGCTACCCGATGTGCCCAGCATGGTGGACATGGGGCTGGCGGGCTTTGATGTGAGCAACTACTTTGGCTTGGTGGCCCCTCGGGGAACCCCCCAGCCGATCATCGACCGGCTCCACGAGGCCCTGCCCCGGCTGCTCGCGCTGCCCGATGTGCAAGCGCGCTTCAAGACCGATGCACTCGAACCCTCCACCCTGGGGCCCGCCGCACTGGCCGCCTTCCTGGCTCAAGACTTTGGCGACTGGCAGAAGGTGGTTGCCTCGCAGGGCATCCGGGTCGAGAGCGTTTAGGCCTGAACCCCGTGCGCCGGCTCAAGCCCCGGGGTTTGATGCCGATAAACCTAAACCTGCTGGAGGCCGGCCGGGGTTCGACCCTGACCTGCAACACGCTATGTGCACGAGATCCACTTTTCTACCTACCGCACTGATTTGGCTGCTGCTGGCAGCCGGCGCTGCGCAGGCGCAGACGCCGCCTGCGCGGCCGGCGGCCCGGCCCCAAGCGGCCCGCCCGGCCGAACCGCCGCCCAACTGCCTGATCACCGAATTCCGCGCCCTGGCGCTCAACACCCACGACCTGAAGGAGCGCGCCGCCAAGGCCAGCGAGTGGCTGCGCCGACACGGGGGCAGCTGCACCGAAGACCAGTTGCGCATTCTTTATGCCAACCGCAGCAACTGGCTGGGCAACGCCGATTCGCTGCAACTGAGCTCGCAGATTGAGGGCGCTCTTGAGAGCCGCCTGAAGAACAAGCCCGAACAACTGGCCCAGCTTTTTGGCGCACCGCCTCGGCCGGCGGCCACCAACGAGACGATACGCGCCGGCGATCTGGCACCGCGACCGGCGCCGGTGGTGGCCCCGGGCACCCCGGCCGTGGTGCAGGCTGCGCCAGTGGTGGCCGTGCCGGTGGCCGTTGCGGCCGGCAGCAGCCCGCCGGCGGGCGCGGCCAAGCCGCCCGAACCGGGCAAATACTTCGACCCCGCCCTGCGCAAAGCCGTACAAGACTACTTCACCGCCAACCGGGGCAGTGCCGCCTGCCCGGCCGATCTGGTCCTCAGAAACGGCCGCTGCGAATCACCCACCGCGACCCGAGCCTGGAAGATCGGGCAGCCGCTGCCGGTCAACCTGAGCACCAAGACCCTGCCGCCGCGGCTGCTGGAGGCCCTGGGTGCTGCCCCCAAAGGACACAGCTATGTCCAGGTCGAGGGCGACCTGCTGCTCATTGCCGACGACAGCAAGACGGTGGTCGACTCGGTGCTCGACCTCGGTCAGGTCGCCCCCCGCAGCTAGGCTCGCAGTCCGGGCTTTATCACCGTCCGTATCAGGTCCAGAGCCGTAAATCAGGGGAATCCCCGAATAAGACGGCCTTGCGCGCGGGTGCATACTGGGGGTCTATCCATGACTTTCTGATGGACCTCCCATGAAACTGCGTTTGCTTACCCTTTGCGCCGCGCTCGCCTTGGTCGCTGCCGGCCTGCAGGCCAAGACCTTCAAGTGGACCAGCGCCAGCGACATCCCGACCCTGGACATTCATTCCCAGAACAATGCGCTGGGTAATGGCGTGCATGCGTCCATCTATGACGCGCTGGTGTACTACAACAGCAGAACCTTCAAGGCCGAGCCGCAACTGGCCACCGCCTGGCGCGAACTTTCGCCCCGGCAAATGCGCTTTACCTTGCGTCAGGGCGTCAAATTCAGCGATGGCTCGCTGTTGAGCGCCGACGATGTGGTGTTCTCCATCACCCGGGCCATGGCCCGTACCTCGAACTACCAGATCTACACCCAAGGCATAGACCGGGTGGTCAAGGTCGACAACAGCACCATAGACATCCTTCTGAAGGACCCCAACCCGGTGCTGATCAACCAGCTCACCGAGCTGCGCATCATGAGCAAGGCCTGGGCCGAGAAAAACCGCTCGACCGAACCCAAGGACATCCGCACCAAGGATGAGACCTTCGCCCACCGCAACGCCATGGGCACCGGCCCCTTCATGGTCAAGGAGTGGCAACCCGATCAGCGTATGGTGCTGGTGCGTAACCCCAACTACTGGGGCAGCATCCCCACCAATGTCACCGAAATCGTTTACACCCCGGTCCGGGCCGAGGCCACCCGCATCGCGGCCTTGCTCTCCGGCGAGGTCGACTTTGTCCTCGACCCCAGCCCGCAAGATCTGCCACGACTGCGCGGCAACGCCAACCTCAAGGTGCTCGACGGCGTGGAGAACCGCACCATCTTCCTGGGCATGGACCAGTTCCGCGATGAGTTGCCCGGCTCTAACATCAAGGGTAAAAATCCGCTGAAGGACCTGCGCGTACGCAAGGCCCTCTATCAGGCCATCGACAGTGCCAACCTCAACAAGGTCACGATGCGCGGCCTGAGCCAGCCCACCGGCACCCTGGTGGCCCCTCAGGTTGCAGGCTGGACAGAAAAGGTGCACCAGCGTCTGCCTTTCGATCAGGATGCGGCTAAAAAGCTGCTGGCCGAGGCCGGCTATCCCAACGGCTTTGAGGTCGACTTTGCCTGTCCGAACAACCGCTACATCAACGACGAGGAAATCTGCCAGGCCATCACCGCCATGTGGGCGCGGGTGGGCGTGAGGGCCAAACTTCGCACGCTGCCGCTGGTGACCTATTTCCCGATGATCCAACGCTACGAGGCCAGCATTTACATGCTGGGCTGGGGCGTGCCGACCTTTGATGCGCTCTACAGCCTGCAGTCACTGACCCGCAGTGTCGGAACCGGTGGGGACGGCAACTACAACGTGGGCCGCTACAGCAACGCGCGCATGGACTATGTCGTCGACCGGATCAAGGTCGAGACCGACCTGCCGGTGCGCAACCGCCTGCTGACTGAGGGCTTGCAGTTGTCCAACGAGACCGTCTCGCACATCCCCTTGCACAACCAAATCATTCCCTGGGCGATGAAGAAAAATGTCGATGTGGTGCACCGCGCCGACAACCGGCTAGACTGGCGCCTGATTCAGGTCAACTGATCCATCGCCAAGCCCCGCCTGGCGTTCTCTCGGGGACGACGGGTTTTTTCTGCGCTTGGGCGCAGCCATCGCCTCATGCTCGCTTTCATTGTTCAACGCCTGCTGCAGGCCATCGTGGTCATGGCCTCGGTGGCTTTCATCGCCTTCTTGCTGTTTCAGTATGTGGGCGATCCGGTGGTCTTCCTGCTTGGCCAGGACGCCACGCCAGAGCAGATCAAACAAATGCGGGCCGACCTGGGTCTGGATCAGCCCTTCTTCGTGCAGTATGTGCATTTCCTGTTGAATGCGGTTCAAGGCGAATTTGGCTTGAGTCTGCGTCAGGGCACCAAGGTGTCGACCCTTATCGTCGAGCGCTTTCCCGCCACGCTCGAACTGGCTCTGGCCGCCGCCCTTCTGGCATTGGCCATAGGCATCCCTATGGGGGTGTATGCCGCGCTGCGACGCGGCACCTTCACCAGCCAGGTCTTCATGACGATATCGCTGTTGGGTGTGTCGCTGCCCACCTTCCTGATCGGAATTTTGCTGATTCTGATCTTCGCAGTGATGCTGGGCTGGCTGCCCAGCTTTGGTCGCGGCGAGGTGGTCAAGTTTGGCACCTGGACCACCGGGCTGCTCACCGCCAAAGGCTGGCAGCACATCGTCCTGCCAGCGGTGACACTGGCCATCTTCCAATTGACCTTGATCATGCGCTTGGTGCGCGCCGAGATGCTGGAGGTGCTGCGCACCGACTACATCAAGTTCGCGCGCGCGCGCGGACTGTCCAACCGAGCCATCCATTTTGGCCACGCCCTCAAAAACACCCTTGTGCCCGTGATGACGATCACCGGCTTGCAATTGGGGGGGCTGATTGCCTTTGCCATCATCACTGAAACGGTGTTCCAGTGGCCCGGCATGGGCCTGCTGTTCATACAGGCAGTGACCTTCGCCGATATCCCAGTCATGGCCGCCTACCTGTGCTTGATCGCTCTGATCTTCGTGGTCATCAATCTGATTGTCGACCTGCTGTATTTCGCAGTCGATCCGCGTCTTCGTGTGGACAAATCCCAGTCGCACTGAGGCCAAACATGAACCTTTTCTACGCCTATTGATAACGGCTTCACGATTGCGACCATGACTGCATTTCTGCGCCGCTGGCTCGACAGCGATGTCGGCCACAGCTTCAAATCCTCGCCGACGGCGATGGTGGCCGCCTGCATTGCGCTGGTCTGTGTCATCAGCGCGCTTTTTGCTAATTGGGTCGCCCCGCACAACCCCTTTGATCTGGCCACCCTTGAGCTCAGCGATGCCCGGCTGCCGCCGGCGTGGATCGAGGGGGGGAGCACCAAGTTTCTGCTGGGCACCGACGACCAGGGGCGCGACATTCTCTCGGCCCTGATCTATGGCTCGCGTATCTCGCTGGTGGTGGGCCTGGCCTCGGTCATCCTGTCGGTGCTGGTCGGGGTGAGTCTGGGTTTGCTGGCCGGATTTCGGGGCGGATGGCTCGATGCCTTCCTGATGCGCCTGTGCGATGTCATGCTGTCGTTCCCGGCCATCCTGGTGGCCCTGCTGATTGCGGGCGTCGGGCGCGCGCTCTTCCCCAATGCCCATGAGTCCCTGGCGTTCGGGGTGCTCATTTTGTCCATCACACTGACTGGCTGGGTACAGTACGCGCGCACCGTGCGCGGCTCGACCTTGGTCGAACGCAACAAAGAATATGTGCAGGCAGCCCGGGTGACGGGCGTGGCGCCGATGCGCATCATGGGCCGGCATGTGCTGCCCAATGTGATGGGGCCGGTGCTGGTGCTGGCCACAATTCAGGTGGCCACCGCCATCATCACCGAGGCCACCTTGTCCTTCCTGGGCGTGGGCGTTCCGCCGACATCGCCCTCGCTGGGCACCTTGATTCGGGTCGGCAACGACTACCTGTTCTCTGGCGAATGGTGGATCACGATCTTCCCCGGCGTGATGCTCGTGCTCATTGCGCTGTCGGTCAATCTGCTGGGCGACTGGCTCCGCGATGCACTCAATCCGAGGTTGCGATGAGTCTGCTGCAAGTGAAAAATCTGGTGGTGGAGTTTGCCCACCGCCGCGGCACGCTCAGGGCCCTGGACGATATCTCCTTTGACATCGCCCCAGGTGAAATCCTGGGTGTGGTGGGCGAATCAGGCGCAGGCAAGTCGCTCACCGGCGCTTCCATCATCGGGCTGCTCGAACCCCCCGGGCGGGTGGCCAGCGGCCAGATCCTGCTTGAAGGCCAGCGTATCGACCACCTGAGCACCGATGAGATGCGCCATATCCGAGGCCGCAAGATCGGGGCTATCTTTCAGGACCCCCTGACATCGTTGAACCCCCTCTACACCGTGGGCCGGCAATTGACCGAAACCATTGAGGCCCACCTGCCTGTCAGCCGGGCCCAAGCGCGCCAGCGCGCGATCGAGTTGCTGCAGGACACGGGCATACCTGCGGCCGAACAGCGCATCGACCACTATCCGCACCAGTTTTCTGGCGGTATGCGCCAGCGGGTTGTAATCGCTCTGGCCCTGGCCGCAGAGCCGCAGCTGATCGTGGCCGATGAACCCACCACGGCGCTGGATGTCTCCATCCAGGCGCAGATCATCAGCCTGCTCAAAAAGGTGTGCAAGGACCGAGGCGCTGCGGTCATGCTGATCACCCATGACATGGGCGTGATTGCAGAAACCTGTGACCGGGTGGCGGTGATGTACGCAGGACGCATCGCCGAGATCGGTCCGGTGCGCCAAGTCATTGAGCAACCGGCCCACCCCTACACCCGCGGCCTGATGGCCTGCATCCCCGACATGGCCAGCGACCGTCACAAGCTCAATCAGATCGAAGGCGCCATGCCGCGGCTCAATGCCATCCCCGCTGGCTGCGCCTTCAACCCGCGCTGCCCTCAGGCCTTGGATCGTTGCAGCCGGCAGCGGCCCGAATTGATGCTCGCCGGTGCAACCCAGGCCGCCTGCTGGCTGCATGAGAAGGTGCCCGCATGAGCGAGAACATACCCCTGGTGGTGGCCCGGGACTTGGCCATGACTTTCGATGTCTCGGCGCCCTGGCTCAACCGCGTGCTTGAGGGCAAGCCACGCCAGTTACTCAGAGCCGTCGATGGCGTCAGCTTTGAAATCGAGCGCGGTCAGACCTTGGCCTTGGTCGGCGAGTCGGGCTGTGGCAAGAGCACCGTGGCGCGACTGCTGGTCGGTCTGTACCAGCCCACGCGCGGGTCCATGCAGTTTGACGGGCAGGATGCCCACGCCGCCTACCGTTCAGCCGATGCACGGGCCATCCGCCAGCGCATCCAGATGATTTTTCAGGATCCTTACGCCAGCCTCAACCCGCGCTGGACGGTACAGGCCATCGTCGGGGAGCCGTTGCGCGAGCATGGACTGATCAGCGAGGAGGCCGAGCTCAACGACCGGGTGGCCGACCTGCTGCGATCGGTAGGCTTGTCGGGCCAGGACATGGGCAAGTACCCGCACCAGTTCTCCGGCGGGCAGCGTCAGCGCATCTCCATTGCCCGTGCCCTGGCCACCGCCCCGGAGTTCCTGGTCTGCGATGAACCCACCTCGGCCCTTGATGTGAGCGTGCAGGCTCAGGTGCTCAATATCATGAAGGATCTGCAGCGCAGCCGTGGCCTCACCTATCTGTTCATCTCGCACAACTTGGCGGTGGTGCGTCATGTCAGCGATCGTGTCGGCGTGATGTACCTGGGCCGGCTGGTGGAACTGGCCGACAAGCGCACCTTGTTTGAGCAGCCGCGGCACCCCTACACCCGCATGCTGCTGGAGGCCATCCCCAAAATGCACCAGACCGGTCAAGCCCGAACACCGGTGCAAGGCGAGGTGCCCAATCCGCTCAACCCACCCAGCGGCTGCACCTTCCACCCCCGCTGTCCACAGGCCGACGAGCGTTGCAAAACCGAGCGACCGGCCCTGCGCCAGTTCCAGGGCATACAGATCGCCTGCCATCAGGTCTGAGCGACCGGCTGCTGACCGAGTCGAGTGTGTGGCTTTAGCGATACTTCGCCACAGCGCCCAGGCGCCCGGGCACAGCGCCCGCCAACCTACAATCCCGCTGCCGCCGGCATAGTTCAATGGATAGAACGAGCGCCTCCTAAGCGCTAGATACAGGTTCGATTCCTGTTGCTGGTACCAGCTTCTCAAGGCTGGATCGGCCCCCTCCCCCTCCCCCGCACGCCAAAACCTAGGGTTTTCACTGATCCGTCTTTTATGTCAACTTAAATTGACTTATTTATATGTCATTT
>Ga0194118_10003103_pt1 | contig 19851 bp, 16 predicted proteins | sample TA2MahsurfametaG_2_FD_148662 | JGI IMG/M metagenome (GOLD analysis project Ga0194118, IMG submission 148662) | Freshwater microbial communities from Lake Tanganyika, Tanzania - TA2015013 Mahale N5 surface | ecosystem: Environmental > Aquatic > Freshwater > Lake | place: Tanzania: Lake...
ATCAAAGCCTGCTGTTAACGCCTTTGCTGATCTCGATAAAGAGAGTATCGAAAACTGGATTGTGATAGTTGCATCGCTAAAAATTATTGTTTCTATGCTCTGGTTTATTGTCATCGCTGCCAATTTAACTATGGGTGTTGCCTGGCATAGATTCCTAGCGCCATTTAATATCTTCTTTAAGCGTGAGGTTTCAGGAAAACCTACGTTAGGCGCTCTTCCTGAGATGATTTCAAATGGAAAAGTAATTGACTTTGAAAACCCTAAAGATGATGACATCTTTGGTATTAGTGATGCTGCCTCCATATCCTGGAAGGGTCTATTGGATATGGCCAGCTGCACAGAGTGCGGCAGATGCCAATCCCAATGCCCTGCGTGGCACACCGATAAACCGCTCTCTCCCAAGCTACTTGTGATGGCGATGCGTGATCATGCGCTAGCCAAAGTCCCCTCTGATAAACCCATTGTCGGTGAAACCATCTCGCCTGACGTTCTTTGGTCATGCACGACGTGCGGCGCCTGTGTTAACGAATGCCCTGTTGATATTGAACATATTGATCACATCGTCAATATGCGTCGCTTCCAAGTGCTCGGGGAATCGGAATTCCCTACAGAACTAGGCGGAACTTTCCGTAATTTAGAGAAAGCTGGAAACCCCTGGGGCGCTAACCGCATGGATCGAAATGCGTGGATTAGTGAATGCGATTTTCCGGTAACTGTAATTGAGGGCGCTCTCCCTGATGATGTTGAGTATCTCTTCTGGGTTGGTTGTGCCGGTGCTTATGAAGAGCGAGCCAAGAAAACAACAAAGGCGGTAGCAGAACTTCTTTATATGTCTGGTGTGAAGTTCGCAGTCCTTGGCGCGCGGGAAACTTGTACGGGTGATCCAGCCCGTCGTGCCGGAAATGAATTCCTCTATCAAATTCTCTCTCGCGAAAATATTGAGACTTTTAATGAGGTTTACGCACACTACAAAGGTAAAAAGAAAGTTGTTGTGACCTGCCCGCATTGCTTCACAACGATTGGTCGTGACTATAAACAACAGGGCTTTGAATTAGAAATGGTGCATCACACCCAACTATTAAACACGCTCGTTAAAGAAGGACATTTGAAGCCCATTGCGCAACAATCAAAGAAGTTGACGTATCACGACCCTTGTTACTTGGGACGCCACAACCAGATTTATGAAGCGCCACGTGAACTTTTGGAGTCAACAGGAGTAGAGCTAGTTGAGATGCCGCGAAATAAGGAACGATCTTTCTGTTGCGGTGCCGGTGGTGGGCGCATGTGGATGGAAGAGAGAATCGGTACTCGCATTAATCTCAATCGTGTTGATGAAGCAATCGCTACGGGCGCCGAAGAGGTAGCTGTAGGTTGTCCATTCTGTCGCGTTATGGTGAGTGATGGCGCAAAGGGTCGCGAATCAGATGTTGAAGTTATTGATGTAGCGCAAGCGCTACTTCGTGCCATTTCTGAGGATAAATAGTAAACTTAAGAATCATGGTCGAAGACATGTCTGGAGCTGTAATGAGTAAGAGAGATATTTTTGTTGATTCTGAGGGCGATGCTTGGTTCATGCGAAATAGATCTACCTTAGAGTTTCGATCAAAATTTCTTGATATCGATTTTCTAGCTCCCTATGTTACCGCGGTGGATGATGGATAAGTTGTCAAAATTCTCGAAATTGACTGCGAGTCGGGTTGTCGAATCAACGCTTTACAAAAAGTACTTAAGGCAGATAGATGAGGGCTCCGCATATCGATCCGATACGAATGACATGTGGATGTCTCAAACTGATATCAGGAACTTTATTAGTCGGCTCTAACTAGCAATGATTCCATATGGCCGTCAGTCGATTAGCGATGAAGATGTTGCGGCAGTTGTAGCATCTTTAAAAAGTGATTGGCTAACTACAGGTCCGTTGGTGACCGAATTCGAAACAGCACTTGAAAAAGTTGTCGGTGCACCCTGCATCACAGTCTCATCTGGAACAGCCGCTCTCCACTGTGCGTACGCAGCTATTGGGTTGGGGCCAGGCGATGAAGTCATTACTCCACCAATCACTTTTATCGCAACACAAGCAACAGCGGTGCTCTTCGGGGCCACAATCGTGTTCGTCGATATTCAAGCTGATACAGCAAATATAGACCCCAAAGCAGTTGAAGCGGCAATCACACCAAAAACTAAAGCAATTGTTGCTGTTGATTACGCGGGTCATCCTGCAGATCTAGATGAGCTTCGAGCAATTGCCAATCGCCATAGCATTTATCTCATAGAGGATGCGGCCCATAGCATTGGATCAACATACAAAGGTCGCCCCGTCGGGTCTATCGCAGATATCACAACTTTTTCTTTTTTCCCAACTAAAAATATGACTACGGCCGAGGGCGGAGCTGTTGTTTCGATTCGCCCCGAGTTACTAGAAAGGGCAAGGCGTTTTTCTAGACAAGGACTCGTTCGAAACCCTAAGGAATTCAAGATTACTAATCAAGGCTCTTGGCATCAAGAAGTACATGAATTTGGACTTAACTACCGATTGCCAGATGTGCTTTGTGCATTAGGTATTTCACAACTTAAGAGGCTACCTGAATTTCGTTCCCAAAGAAGTGATGTTTTCACCAACTATAAGTTGACGTTAAGTGACATTATTGAGCTGGAGTTGCCGACTAAGAAAGATTATGTCAATCCGATGTGGCATCTATACCCGATAAAGGTTCCAAAATCTTCAAGAAGAAGAGTCTTTGAAAAACTCCGCGAAGATGATTTTGGCGTACAGGTAAACTATCTTCCGGCTAATCATCACCCTGTGTTTACGGAACAAGGCTACAAAATAGACAGCACTCCTGTGTCAAATCTATTTTACAGTAAAGAAATCTCACTCCCTATGATGGCGAATAAGGATGTATTAAACTCAGATTTTTTCGAACGAATTGGAAAGAGCTTAAAGTCTGCATTGATTGGGAAAGGTTAAGATGTCTCGCCTACATGATGGTCCTGTGGTCGACACCGTAAATGATATAGATATTATTGAATGTGCTAATTGTGGTTTTAAACATGCATTGATTCACGAAAATTCGAGTGATATTTACTCATCGCATTACTATGAGGCAGAGAAGCCTAACTATATTACAAGTAATGAATCTGAATCAGATTGGTGGGATTTGACCTACGGTGAAAGAATTTTGAAAATTGATTCTTTGGCAAAAATGGAAGTTAAAAACTGGCTAGATATAGGTAGTGGTCCAGGTCTTTTTTTAGATGCCCTAAAAAAGCGAAATAGAACCGGCATAGGAATTGAGCCATCAGTACAAGCCCATGGACACTCAATTTTAAAAGGGCACAGAGTTCTTAACAAATATTTTGACTCGAATATTACAAATGAACTTGGCGAGTTTGACGCTGTTCATTTCTCGGAAGTTTTAGAACATATTCCAAACCCTTTCGAATTTCTAATTAACGTCAAAAGCGTTATTAAGCCAGGAGGTTTTTTTTGTGTAGTTGTCCCAAATGACTATAACCTAATCCAAAAGATTTTCACAGAGAATTCTGGAGCAAGAAAGTGGTGGCTCGCGCCCCCTTTTCATTTGAACTACTTTAATAAGCAATCTTTGGAGCAGCTAATTGAGAGCGCAGGATTTCAAGTTGTACACTCGACGGTCATGTTTCCGATTGATTTCTTTCTTTTAATGGGCGATGTTTATATAGATAATGACTCAGTAGGGAAACTGGCTCATGAACGTAGGAAACGCTTTGAAAATTCATTTAAATCTGCAAACGCCTTAGGTGTTATGAGAAATCTTTATGAATCATTAGCTTCAATTGGATTGGGTCGAGAATTAGTGATCTTTGCAAAGAAAGTTGAATAGTGAGTTCAACAATTGAAAGTAGGCGGAAATGAATGTTAAAAAGTACCTCATTACTGGCGCGGCAGGTTTTATCGGTTCTAATTTAGCAATGCAACTTTGCAATGCTGGGCATTCTGTCGTTGGAATAGATTCTTTTCATGGCTACTATTCAAAAACTTTTAAGCTTAACAATCTTGCAAGACTTTGGGGTGTTAAAACTTTTAGATTTCGAGAATTAGATATTTTGAATCTAGATTACCTAGGATTTGATAAAGATTTCGACTGTATTTTTCATCTTGCGGCTCAGCCGGGAGTACGCGATAGTTGGGGGGCAGGTTTTGACTCTTATTCTACAAACAATGTGTTGGGGACACAAAAAGTTTTTGAGTTCGCAGTTCAGAATAATACGAAAAGAGTAGTATTTTCGTCTAGCTCATCAATTTACGGGGACGCAGAAACTTTTCCAACCCTTGAAAGCGCATCACCAAAACCTAGAAGTCCGTACGGTGTCTCTAAACTGACGGGCGAATATTTAGGTGCGGCTTACGCAAGAAATTTTGGATTAGAGGTAGTCGCGCTCCGATATTTCACAGTATTTGGACCGGGGCAGAGACCCGATATGGCTATTTATCGGCTCATTCATTGTGCAATTTCGGGAGATCCTTTCCCGAAATATGGCGGAGGAGAACAAATTCGTGATTTTACTTACGTGGAGGATGTCGTAGCAGCAAACACTTTAGCTGCTACAGCAACTCTTTCGTCTCAATCCGTCGTGATTAATATCGGGGGCGGTAACAACATCTCTTTGAATTCTCTAATTTCAAATATTGAAACGATTACAGAAGCGCGAATTAGAATAACTCAACAGGGTAAACCCAAAGGTGATGTAATAAGAACCAGCGCAGATACAAACCTAGCACGCGAGTTACTCGGATGGCACCCAAAAATTGAAATAGAGACCGGACTAGAATTACAGTACCGATGGCAAACGGGGAGTCATTAATTTTGGCTAAGCTCTACCCTCTTTGAGAGAAATGGCCTAAGTCCATCACTTGGATCTGCGCGCCAAATTCTGTCTGACATTTCTGCAGGAACAGGTGCTTTCACTCCGCTCCCTATAGATACTTCCCCCGCGCGTATATTTGCAATCAAGTTTTTAGCCTTGAGTGGTAACCAGCAGTGTTGTGATTCAAATTCGAAACCCTTACCATCTAGATCTATATGCATCTCAATCATCGAAGCTTGCTGATTAAAAACCGCAGCACTTATAACTCCCTCAGAAACGGTGTGGTCAGACCATCCAACAGAAACTCCAAACTTACTCCTTAGTGTTTGAATTGCAGCAAGGTTACATTCACTATAAGGGGCGGGATAGGAAGAGACTGCATGAAGAATGGTCAAATTTATGTTAGGAAAATTTGTGACTATTGAAGTTACAGACGTTTCCACCTCATTCAGATCAGCCATACCAGTTGATATTACTAAAGGTTTTTTTGTCGCGGCGCATTCTAAAGCTAACGCAGGCCACAATAATTCGTAGGAAGCGATTTTAAAAAAATCTACAAATGGTTCAAGTAAGTGCACAGCTTCGAGGTGAAAAGGGGTACAAGAAAACTCTAAACCAAGACTGTGTGCGTGATTAGCAAGTGGGGCGATGAAAGAGGGTGGTAGCTCCCACCCTTTTCTTTTGGAAAGTTGTGGGTTTACTGCCCTAGCCTCTGGAGAAAACAACTTTTCAACCTCAAATAGTTGAAATTTGACTACATCAAAGCCGCACTCTGCTGCGACACTTACAAATTTCATTGATCTATTCAGGTCTTGATTATGATTTGAAGAAACTTCAGCTACAAATTTTGTTGTGCCCATTAAAACATTCTAACGGGTTGAATTGAAATAGCGAAAGACCTGCCGTCTAGGCCCAAAACAATTTCACGATTTGCTGAAGTGTCGTCAAGTTCTCGCGCTGTAAATTGAATTCTTGTGAAGTGGCTGTCAATTACGTGGACATTAGTTAAGAGGGCGGGGAGAGACGATAAACTCTTTTCAACGGTCACCAGAATAGCTTTGCTCTTATCACCTAGCACCAACTCGCCCTCTGTCATGCCTAAACAGTTTCGAGCCGATATTAGCGGGGACCAGTACTTGCCGTGTTCAACTTCAATAGAATCAAGAGTAAATCGGTCGCGTTGGATCCCGCCATTATGAGTTTCTACAAATAGAGTTGACTGATCAAACGAACCTGGTACTAGCACTATGTCGCCAAATCGCATAGTGCAAGGCGGTATTTTCTCCCAATTTAAATGATACTGCATTGTCAACTTTGGCTCATCCCCTCCAGAAAAGATGATGGTTTTAGTAATTGAACCTAGTTTTGTTTCAATTAATGCCGAAACCGTAATACCAAAATTGCTTGTTAGTATAGTTGGCGTTACTCGCTGTAAGTCGGTAATTTTGTGCTGCCCTGGGAGGTCCACTACAAATTCCCCCGAGTAAAAATCGGCGTTCCATTCGATATGGTGAAGATCGCCATGGCGGATAGTTCCTACTAGCGGGAAATCAGAAAGGTCAAAAAAGTATAAAGTATCAATAGCTAAACCGCGTTTTGTGTTGAGGACACATTTCATTGACTCGCTACTTACCGTTAAATAGCCGTCTGTCTCAATAAATTCAAAGTGATTAACTTCGTTAGGAGACTCCTGTTCGTGCAAAGGTTTATACTTATCAAGCATTGTTTGGGCAGAAGCGTTCCAAGAGTTCCATCGAGATTGCGTTATATGGGTTCTATAGTCACTACCCCAAAGGTCAAGTAGCCTTCGCCAATCTAGATTAGCCACTCCGCTAGTGTTCTGCTTGAAAGACGCGAGAATCTGTTCACATAAGGTGTTTGCTCGAAATGCATCCCTTCCGCCAACTGCCCACCGAAGCGGATTATATTTTGCTTGCTTTTTTGTTGGCAATGGCATTGCCGCATTAGAAAGTTGCAGGTTAGCCTTTTCTGTGCCGGGGAATTTTTCTAATAATTTCGAGGGAAGAACGAAAGAAACACCTTTGGAAACTGCGAAACGGAAGGCAGACTCGATTCGTTCCCACTCTCCTATTGAAGTCGCGCCTTCTGTCTCAAACCTATTTGTCCTAAGGTCAAAAGTCTCCGCATCACCACCATAAATACAAATTGCAATTTCTTTTTGTGAGCCTAGTTCGTGAGTGAACCACGCTCCCCACTCTTCCAAAGAAATATCACCATGCGCCATTTTTTGTAATTTCTGGAAGGCAATCGAATGGTTCCAAATCACAGGAATGGATTTTTTGATCCCCATTGCTAACTGAGGTTGAAAACGCAAATTCCTGTCCCACTGGGGATTTGCCGAAAAAGGATTCTCCCATTCCATTACTAGCGCTTGGATGTCTTCGTTCTTATAAAGTTCAATGAGTCCAGGAGATGAGACCTGCTCGTTGAGCAGATAAGTCTTGGGGATTTTTCCTAGGATTGCTGCATATGTCTCAGCACCTAGCCGAAGATTTTTCTCGGTTACTACAGCAGGAACTAACGGACCTATTATTTGTGCCCAGCCACTACCAATAAACTCAATTTTCCCAGCAGCAATGAGTTTTTTCAAAGACTGGACCCAATGTGGATCAATCTCAAGTATCATTTCCAACGTGCTTGCTGTTGCTTCTAAGCCAAACCTAAAGTCATCTTTTTCTGCCAACTTAAGTATTGGCCAGTAGCACTTGTCAATAACATCTTTTCGTTGCCTCACTTCGAGGGACGAAAAAGACAAGTTTAAATGCCAGATCGTGTAAGCGTAAGTCATGTTTTCTTCCAATTTCTTGGGTCTGCTAGAGTCTCATCATAACTTCTTAATTGAAAAAGCTGATCAAAAAGTTCAATGGGAAGAGGTCCTTTCGCTACAGATTCTAAAATCTCTTCTATTTCTTTTATAGAAGTTGCCCCGATTACCAAGTCAGCTTTGATCGGATAATTCAACATACTCCTGATGGCAACTTCGAGCGGCGTCAACCGCCAAGAATTTGAAATACTCTGAAAATGGTTCACTGCTTCAAGTAATTTTAGGGGCAAATGAGGGGGCACGTAATCATAATTAGGAAGTAAGCCTTGTAGTAGAATAGAGCGGACAATGTATTTACAAGGTGTATCAATTACATTCTTGGATACCATTTGAATTACTCTCTGGTTTAACACGTTATATTCGAATTGAATAGAATCAAAACACTTAGCCGACATTGCCATCTCTGCCTTGTTGACTCCGTAAGTGGTTACCCCAAAACCAACACCGTGACTGAGCCTGATTTTAGATTGAATTTCAATCATCCGCTCTAGATCAAGCACATTCCCGTCCCAGTTGTGCCATTGAATTATTGAGGTTACCCCACCAATGGGACTCTCCATAAGCTTAGTGATTTCTCTCTCATATGCGCTAAAACTATCAAGTGAACCATCAACCCAAGAAATCTTGTTCAACACCTCGATGCCGGAATCACTTGCAAGATAACTTTCTAGTATGTCAATTGCTGGACCATAAGTTGAGGCTGTATCGAATTTTCTAATTCCGACATTCCTGCAATACCTTATTAATTTCATTGCCTCTTGAGTTGTTACGGTCGCTACTCCATTTTCCCTATTGAGGATGCCATATGGGTTCCCAAAATTAGCAGTCCCTAAGATCACTTCAGTCAAGATTGCTCCTTCGCTGATTTAGAAAACTATCTCTTAAACTGTAAGTTACTGAAACTGTGTCATAGCAACTAGAATATCAAAAAGACATAACTTGTAAGATTGATTAAATAGGAGGTGCCAGGTATGAATACCGCAGTAATCCAAGCGCGAATGGGGAGCAGTCGGCTCCCGGGTAAGGTTCTCAAGAAATTTGGGACTTCTACCATTCTTGATTCCGTGGTGGAAAGGGTCAAGCGTTCTAATGCTGTGGAACAAGTTGTGGTAGCAACTACAGAATTGCCGATAGATGATTCTATTTTTTCTCATTGCAAGAATAGGTCCATAAATGTCACGCGTGGTCCAGAATTGGATGTTTTACTTAGGTTTATTTCATCCCTTGGAGAGAATTTTCAAGGTAATGTACTTCGTGTCACGGCAGATTGCCCCTTCATAGATTCTACTCTGATTGATTTAGCCTACTCAAAATTTGTTGAACTCGAACTTGACTACCTTGGAGTTGCAACTGGAGCTGGAGTTGCAAATACGAATTCTAATAAGTACCCGGATGGCGTTGACGCCGAATGGATAAAATATGAAGCACTACTTAAGGCAAATACAGAAGCCACAGATGTTTTGGACCGGGAACACGTGACTTCCTTTATTTGGCGCAATCCCCATAGATTCAACATAGGTCAAATGGCGCCATTACAGAACTACTCTGACGTTAGTTTAACTGTAGATACGGCTGAAGACTTTGAAAATATGACTAATCTTGTGATGTTGCTCGGTGATGATTATCTTGAGGCTGATTTTCCTCTCATAATTGATAAATATCGAATTGGAGTTGCTGCTGGTCAGCTGCGTCCATCAGGAAATGATTCAAAATACGATGTATTCTATGGGCATGAAAAGTAGAAAGCCAGGCAATAGTCCACTAGACGTATATTTGAAATCTTTAAAACTAATTCCTGGTGGAACTCAATTGTTTTCTAAAAAACCAGAACTTTTCAACATTGACGTTTGGCCGATTTATTTTCAGACAGCAAAAGGAATAAAAGTTAGAACTATGGACGGTAGACTGCTACGCGATATGTCACAAATGGGCGTAGGGTCATGTGTACTTGGCTATGCCGATAGAGATGTGTCGAATGCTGTTAAGAAAGTCGTTAAACAAGGGGTCCAATCAACGCTCATTGCACCTGAAGAGATAGAGCTTGCAGAGAAGCTGATTGAAATTCATCCCTGGGCACAGATGGTTAGGTTTGCCCGGTCAGGGGGAGAGGCCATGTCTATAGCAGTAAGGATCGCGCGGGTAAGCACAGACAAAGAAATAGTTTTATTCAGCGGATATCATGGCTGGGCGGATTGGTATTTAGCGGCAAATCTAGCCACTAGCGATCAATTAGATGCCGTCCTATTGCCAGGCCTTAGTTCTCGAGGCATTCCAAAGGGATTAACAGGAACTGCCCTTGCTTTTGAGTTCAATGATATTGAAAAATTTCGAAATTTGGTGCAAAAGCACAGAGGGCAAATTGCCTCCGTCGTGATGGAACCAAGACGTAGCGCTCAAGCCGCATCTGGATATTTAGAGGAAATAAGAAAAGTTTGTGACAGTGAAGAGATAGTTCTCATATTTGATGAAATTACGACAGGGTGGCGAGCCTGTAATGGAGGCATCCATTTGCTGGGAGAAGTATTACCAGACATTTCTGTCTTTGCCAAAGCAATGGCAAATGGGCATGCAATGAGTGCGATAATAGGAACACAGAAAGTTATGAGCACGGCCGATTCAACTTTTATTAGCAGTACTAATTGGACTGAACGAATCGGGCCAGCAGCAGCATTAGCGACTATTAAGAAATATCAGGAAAACTCTGTACAAGAACACTTAGCTTGGGCAGGAGAAATGGTTTCGAAGGGCTGGGATGAAATAGCAACTGGACTAGGAATAGAAATTGATACGAACCACGGCGGCTTACCTGCCCTTTCACGTTTTGCGTTTAGGCACCCAAACTCCAGAGGCTTAGATGTAATTTTCTGCCAGAAAATGCTTGAAAGAGGATGGCTGGCACATAATCAATTCAAACCAAGCTTTGCGCATAAGAAAAAAGACATTGATCAGTACTTAGATTCAGTTGCAGAAGTTTTCAAAGAGCTATCACTCTTGATGCAAAGTAATGGAGACTTAATCAAAAAAGTAGCCTCTTTGCATCCAGCGCCATCAATACCTAGACTTACAAAATAGCGTGAAAGCAATATTCATCACAGAAGCCACCCAAAAAATTGGCCTAGGACATCTAAAAAGATGTTACGCTTTGGCACTCGAGCTCAAAAGCGACAATATTGTAGACGTGGAAATTGTTTTACCTAAAATAAATGAGGATAATTCAAAAATACTCAAGCGAGAAAAAATTGAATATTTCAATTTTATGGATAGAGTCGAATTCCTACGAAATCTAAACGCACATGAACTTTTCTTTATTGTAGATGTAAAGACCAGTTTCTATGATCGATTTATACAAGAATTAGCAAGTAAAGATATGAGGATATTTGGAATTGACGATTTTACGCATAGAAACTTAATTTATACCGCCAATTTTGCGCCGCCAACTTCGGTGGTACCTAAAAATTTCAATAATTTACAGAAAAATAGCAATTTCATTGGTTGGGATTGGGTACCTATTCAGAAAGAGCTGTGGGATAACGATAATTTGCAAGAATCTAGAGAGAACAACATATTACTGTTATTCGGTGGATCTGATGGAGATGGGCTTAGTGTACCAAGCTGTAAGCATTTCACGCAGAATATGGAAGAGAATCAATTTACCCTTATAGGAGGCCCATTCATGTTAGATAATGACTTTAATGTATGTCAATTAATTGCTAAAGAATCAAAGAATTTGAGTATCATTAGATCTCCAGCGAATCTCTTTCATGTTATGAGTAAAAATCGTTTTTCAATTACATCTTTTGGCCATACGTTTTATGAGTTGATTGCGCTTAGAAACTATCCACTTGGAATTTATCGCAATAACTTAGAGGTCGAAGGGCTTCTCTCCTCGGACAATAGTTTAGAAGACTATTTGATTTCCTTGGATAAGTACAGAAACTTATTGAATAAAGAATTAAAGTCAGAAGCTATAGAATTCTGGGATGCAAAATTTGGCTTTTTGCGCGAAAAAAACCAATTCTTGGAGGACCTCTCACATAAACTCCGCTTAGGATGTTCGAATATAAAGAATGTAATTTACAACGCTATCTGATTTAAGGAATTGTCACGATCCTGAAACTCCGGGGTAGTCTCCTGGATTAATGACTAGTAGAAGCGCCATCAAAATTGGTCCCAAAGACATTCTTATGAAATATGAGGTGGGAAAACACAAGTCTTTAGATGATGGAGAGATATAATCTAGTGCTTTAACGAGGGAGTAAGAGTGGATTCTACGAGGTTCATAGCAATTATAGGAACTGGTCGGAACGGAACTTACGCCTTGTCTAAGATTTTGAACCTAGATGTAAATTCCGAGGTTCACCATGAGTATAATTTTGAACCGTTACTCAAATTAGGTTTCCTTAAACACTATGGACTAATCTCAGCATCAGATACAGACAAATTCTTGAGAGAATCACATTTTTCAGCTTCATTTTACTCTCAGTCAAGCAAATTCATCGATTGTTCTAATGCTCTGTCTTGGCTGATTCCCTCGATAACTTCTCAATTTTCAGATTTCAAATTTGTTGATGTCCCAAGGAATGGACGTCGAGTCGTGAGTAGTTTCTATAATAAGTTTAAAGACGTAATGTATCCGTTAGAAGCAGTTAAGGTAATGGACTCTTGGTTGAAGAACCAAAAGTCTACTAAAGTAACGCCAGCGCCACATAAGAAGTATTGGAGGATATTACCGCCTATATCTTTCGATCAATCTGTTTCAGAAAGTGAAGTGAGATTTGAGCAATATCGGTTTAGTGCGATTTGTAACTATTGGGTTCAAACCAACAAGCTCATTCAAAGTGAAACTCTAAAATTGCAATCAAGTTTGGTACATAGAGTAAAATTTGAAGAACTCTTTCAACCAAAACATTTCAAGATTTTGGCCGACTACTTGGAAATAGCTGTTTCCTCTGAAATGCTTGACATGTTAAACCATCCTATAAATGTCCACGAGCCAATCAACTACAGATTAACCGATGAACAAGAAGAGGTATTTATAAATATTTGCGGTGAAACAATGATAGATCTCGGTTACAACCCTGAGGATGACTATGTTATTAAATATTGACCGCAAATGTGATTTTTGTGGACAACCGCTTATGGGAGCTGCTTATCATCCTCGCCACACTAAGCGAGGTATGGAAGTGCATATCTGTGAAAAGTGCGGACTCATTCAGAGTTTTTCGACAAAAATATATGTATCAAACCCCCCACCAAGTATGTCGTGTGATGCTGATCGAGCAAGTATTCGATACACCAAAGATTTAATCATTGACCGCCACATGCAACAAATCGAGAGTAAAATAAAACTCCAATTCGTGAAAAGTGTTTTAGACATTGGCTCGAATCGTGGAGCTTTCATCAAAAAACTAATTGCGATAAACGCTCAGGTTAAAATTGATGCAATAGAACCAGAGCCAAATATTTCACAGTTTCTCGGCCAACATCCCCAAGTCACGGAGCACATCACAAGATTTGAGTTTACTGATTTAAGCACTAATTCGTATGATTTCATTTATCTAGCTCACACTTTAGAGCATTTAATCTCTGCTTCTGCGTCACTGTTGAACATTTTTAATTTGCTCGTGACTGGGGGATCTGTATTTATTGCAGTCCCAAATATGGACAGCATTGCATCGCCGTATTTTGAAGAACAATTTATCGACACTCACACTTATCACTTTACTGAAAAACTTCTGATAAATAAATTGAAAAGTATTGGCTTCAATGTTGTTTCCTTGACATTAGCAGGGTCCGATGAGATATGTATTTTAGCTAATAAGGGAAGCAAGGTTGTATTAGAGAGTGAAAAAGTAAACCCGGACTCTCTAATTCAAGCTTTTCGAGCTTACTCAAATAATCTGAACATGCATCGTGAGGAGTTGAGAGAAATTGGTGCAAACATAAACTCAACTTTCTCGAGTACCCAAGTGATTTTTTGGGGCGCCGGACGTATTTTTGATGGTCTCATCAAAATTGGAGAAGTTAACACCGAGATTATTAAGTGCGTTGTTGACAAAACTTTGAGTAGTTACATGAGGCAGGTAAATGGAGTTGAAATACATCCTCCAAGTGCACTGAGAGATATCGATAGAATCACCCCAATTGTTGTATGTTCCAGAGAATATGCAGAGCAAATAAAGTCTGAAGCAACTACTTTAGGCTTTAAGAATGTCAGGCACTTCGCGGAATTTACCCTAAGGGATATATAGTGGGCGAATGAAATCTAAATTGTTCGAATTAGAAGGCGAGATCATAGATTTAGAGACCTGTGACTTAGATGAACTAGCACGCAGGATTAGAAATTTTTTAATGTTCTCTATCTCAAAGTCCGGAGGGCATATCGGAGCAAATCTTGGGGTTATAGAGTTAACAATTTCTTTGCATAAAGTTTTTGATGTAACACGAGATATTCTCATTTTCGACACTGGGCATCAGGGTTACACGCATAAAATCTTGACGGGTAGAAGTTCCAACTTTCCATATTTAAATAAATTTAAAGGAATGAGTAGATTTTTATCAAGATCTGAGTCAAAAGTTGACCGAATAGAAGCATCGCATGCTGGGACTGCTCTTTCTATTGCGGTAGGAATCGAAAGAGGACAGCAGTATGCAAATTATCATAACCGGGTAATAGTCGTTATTGGAGATGGTTCCTTGAGTGAAGGGATGTCACTAGAAGCTCTTGTTTTTTTGGGCTCAATTGAGTCCAATATTATTATTGTGCTCAATGATAATGGTATGGCAATTGCCCCAACAGTTGGTTCGCTTGGTACTATGTTTACGCATGAAGATTGGAAGCTACATTCAGAACACTTTTTTAGTGCAATGGGATTTCATTATCTGTCAGAAAGTGATGGTCATTCGATAGAAAAGTTAGTTGAGACCTTAAGTACCGCCAAAAACAATATTGGCCCGACCCTGGTGCATGTCAAGACAAATAAAGGCCAGGGTCTGGAGCTCGCAAAAAATCACCCATACAAAATGCACTTCTCACAACCATTTGATCTTGAATCTGGAGATGGAGTAGCTGCAACTATCTCTGGTGAAACTATGGGATCCGTAGCATCAAAGGCAATCGAAGCGATTATGGCTTTGGATTCAGAAGTATTCGTAGTGACGCCAGCTACCCCGTATGCCTCATATTTAGATGAATTGATCAAAATCTACCCAGATAGAGTCATCGATGTTGGGATGGCGGAGCAGCATTCGGTTGGATATGCAGTAGGTCTAGCCCTTGGCGGGATGAGACCCATTTTGTGCATCCAATCCACATTCTTGCAACGAGCTTATGATCAAATAATTCATGACTTTGCCTACATGAGGGCTCCATTTACAGTAATTGCAGTCCGAACCGGTTTAGCTGGGCTTGATTCCCCAACACATCATGGAATGTTTGACATCCCAATTTTGCGCACTATCCCAAATATAACAATTCTGTCACCAGTCACGCACCATGAAATCCCCGAATTGGTATCAATGTCTAACCAGTCAGAAAAATCTATAATTATTGTTCTGCCTTATGAACCAGTTCAAAGCTTAGATTATAAGTTTGCTAGCGATAGGGCTTTTGAAATCATCAAAGATGGTGATGATGGAACGATTATTACCTTAATCGGTACTTTAGATTTAGCTCAGGCTATCGGCACTACAATAAACTCAGATTTTCAGAGAAACTACTCGATAATTGTAGTTAGAAGAGTAAAACCTTTTGATTTGAATGCGCTGAATGAAATAGTCAAATCAAACCCTATTGTTGTAATTGAAGAGTATTTATTGAGCGGTGGTTTGGGAAGTCTTGTTTTGGAGTCACTTTCTGATTTGGGCAAGACCAATCCTGTGTTTCGCATGGGAATCAACGATATGTTCCCACCAGCTGGACAAAATGTGGATATTCGCAAAGAGATAGGCTTAGAAACCTCGCACCTGTCTTCGCATTTTGGGAAATTCTTGGAGAATCAGTCGTGAGGAAAGGATTTGTTGATTGTGAATTAAATGGGAAAGTTGCATTAGTAACAGGAGCAGGGCGTGGTTTAGGGAGAGGAATTGCAATTGAACTTGCCAAAAATGGATGCAAAGTATTCCTTAACTATAAAACAAATTATGAAGCGGCATTAAAAACTGGGCAAGATATAGCAGCATTCAACGGGATTGCTGAATTAGCTCCTGCTGATATGAGCAAAAGGGATGATGTCGCCCGGTTATTCGATCAAATTGGAGCCGAGGGACGCTTAGATTTTCTTGTTAATAATGCAGGGGTGAATAGGCGGAGCACTTTTATGGAAACTTCTGATGCAGACTGGGACTATGTTCTCGATACAAATTTGAAGGGACCTTTTATGGCATGCCAAGAAGCCTTTCGAATTATGGAGAAACAGAAATTTGGCCGTATAGTAAATATCTCTTCAATTTCCGGGCAGAATCACGGACCAAAAACCGTGCACTACGCGGTATCAAAAGCCGGCTTAAACTCATTAACTAAAGTGCTCGCGCGATATGGAGCACCAAATGGAATCTTAGTAAATGCAATCGCACCTGGAATAATACCTACAGAGCAGACGGAAAGTGAATTGAATTCCGAAGGTGGTAGGGCCTATCTAGATCAAACTTTACTAAAATCGTTTGGGACTGTTGAAGATGTATCAGCGGCAGTTTTGTTCTTGGTATCCAAGAGTGGCAGCTACATAACTGGACAAGTAATTAGCGTTGCTGGTGGTGCATATCTTGGTTCTTGAAGAGAGGGTCTTAGCAATTTTAGGAGGCTCATTAGATCAATTAGCAACCATCAAAGAAGCAAAAAACCTAGGACTCAAAACCTTAGTTATAGATATGGATGAAGATTGCCCAGGATTCGAAATTGCGGATTACAGATTACCAGTGAGTACGAGAAATACGAAATCAATTTTGCATGAATTACAAGACTTTGAAAATCAAAATCGTAGGCTTGCTGGTTTTTTTGTTCAAGGTACCGATATTCCACAAGTTGGAGCAATATTGTCAAAACACTTCAATATAAAAAGCATTAATCAAGATTTGGCACAAATGTCCGTTGATAAATTTCAGATGAAAACTTTTTTAAAGGTAAATAAGTTTCCAATCCCAACTTTTATGCAAATTAAGAATTTTAATGATTTCGAAGATGCACCCACTCGGCTTGGTTTTCCTTTTGTGTTAAAGCCTGTCGATAGGTCAGGTGCTCGTGGAGTACTAAAGATAGTTAATGCAAGCCAAGTAGATTCATGTCATTTTCAAGTTGCGCGCAATGCATCAATCTCTAAGCACATGATCGCAGAGCAGTATATTCCAGGAAAACAATTTAGCACGGAATCGTTGATTGTGAATGGTAAATCGCATACTTTGATTATCGCGGAAAGAAATTATGAATTTCTAGAAAAGTATGCGCCATACATTCTCGAGAATGGCGGGTGGTCTGACAATTTGTTGTCAATTGATGAGCAATCTGAAGTAAAAGATTTAGTACAGTCGCTGGTCAATAAGCTCGCAATAGATCGTGGGATCATTAAAGGTGATTTAGTCTTGAGTAAAGACGGGGTAGTGATAATTGAGTTTGCTCTAAGGGCAAGTGGTGGAGATTTATCAGAGAGCCTAATCCCCCTTGGGGCTGGGATTAACTATTTGTCATTGGCGATAAGGAATACTATCGGTGACGAAATTCTTCAGTCAGAACTTATGCCCAGGAAAATTCTTTGTGTTGCTAATCGATATTTTTTTCCTTCTAACGGCACTATAAAGTTTAAGAAGAATAAGACTTTATTGCCAGATTATGTAAAGAAGTTTGAATTTTGGGTTCCGGATAATTCGTTATGTAAATCGCCTAAATCACACGCAGAGAGGATTGGCGTTTTTATTGTTACTGCTGAATCTAGAGACGAAGTGAACAAAAGGTGTGATTTAATTTATAGTTTGCATGAACCTGAATATTTGTAAAACCCAACAGGGGAGCGAGTCTTAGATCAGAGCCAAGACGATAGTTTCTCTCTTGAATTGATACACTAAAAATTTGCTTAAAACTCTAGCATTAAAGCATGTTTTAAACCTGTGCTCAATAAAGCGCAGGGAAATTATCCTTAGAGTAGTATTTGTATGCATTAGTTTTGAAGTCAAACAAATCTTCCAATAAACTCTTTTTTGAATCAATCTTTCAATGTAATTGAAGTAGGACACGAAACAATCTTATATCAAAAACTGTTATGACTCAGACTGTATAAACTCTAAGCGCTCCAAATTGGACATTAGTGTAAAGAATCTGAGTTCCGTGTTTTATATTGTTTGTTAAACTCTCTGCTTTGCACAGCACTTTCTATCACGCTTTTTAAGAGAGAACAAATTTCTTCAACTGAGCTCTTATTCAAAGATAAGTGTAAAGGTAATGAAATCTCCTGATTATAAAATGATTCACTATTGGGGCATGTCCCGATTTTGTAACCAAGCTTTGTGAATACTGGGTGCAAATACGCAGCTATATAATTCACTTGAGCCATGACCCCTTTCTTTCTTAGCTCAGAAATAACTTCATTTCTATTTTCTACGAATATTGGAAATAGGTGCCACATCGGGTCTGTTCCGTCTAGTTTTTTTAGCAATCTAATGCCTTTAAAGTCCGCTAAGTTTTGTGCGTAAGTTTCACACAGTTTTTTTCTTTTTGATTTGAATTCATCAATTCTACCCAGTTGAGAAATTCCAAGGGCACATTGAAAGTCAGTTAATCTGTAGTTTAATCCAAACTCATGAACCTCTTGATGCCATGAACCTGGGGATACGTTTGAGAATCTAGATGCATCTCTGACTAATCCTTGCCTGGAGAACTCTTTTGCTCTTTGAAGAATTCCTATATCTGGAGATGAGACGGCCCCGCCTTCACCTGTTGTAATATTTTTGGTTGCGAAAAAAGAAAAGGTTGTTACATCTGCTTGAGACCCCACGGGCTCTCCATTTATGGAGGAGCCAAGACTATGCGCAGCATCTTGAACTATTTTTATATCTCGCTCACCTATTATTTCTCTCACACCCTTAACATCACAGGGTTGGCCGGCATAATCCACTAAAACAATAGCTTTTGTCTTTTTTGTGATAGCTCTTTCAATACATTCAAGATTTATTAGCCCGGTCTCTAGAACAATATCTGCAAATATTATTTTGGCTCCAAGCAGCGCAGCTGTTGCTTGTGTAGCGATAAACGTATTTGGGGGGGTTATAACTTCATCCCCTGGGCCAATGCCGATTCCAACGTAAGCAGCATGTAAAGCTGCGGTTCCAGAATTGACTACAAAAGTCGGACATTTCACATAATCACTCAACAAACGTTCAAATTCATCAACTAAGGGACCTGTAGTTATTAGATCCGAACGGAGTGCTTGAACTACGGCTTGAATGTCCTCTTCGAGTATCTCTTGTCGTCCGTAAGGAATCATGTCAATTAGTGATTTTTTATCAGTTTCTGTAGTTCCTCAATTGTTAACCACAAATCGTTTGTGTCTGATCTATAAGTAAAACCATCATCTACGGCTTTCCCGTTCAGTGGGGTAAATCCCCATTCTGCAAAGATTGGTGATACAATATATCTGTTAAATAGTTCAATAGTTCTCCTGCTGTCATCTGGGGAAATCATCTCTTCGTGTAGCTTCTCTCCAGGCCTTATACCAATCTCTTCATACTTAAAGTCCTTCTTTATAGCTTGAGCTAGATCCATAATCTTCATGCTTGGAATTCTAGGAACATATAGTTCCCCTCCTTGCATAATTTCGAACGATTCTAAAACAAACTCGACGGCTTGCTCCAAGGTAATCCAAAAACGAGTCATTCTCTTATCTGTTATTGGAAATGGTTTACCCTCTGCCGCAAGTTGTTTAAAGTATGGGATTACCGATCCCCGACTGCCCATTACGTTTCCATAGCGCACGATAGAGAACAAGGTTCCGTATCCGTAAGAATAGTTATTTGCTGCTGAAAATAATTTATCTGCGGTAAGTTTTGTGGCTCCGTATAGATTTATGGGGGATGAGGCTTTATCTGTCGAGAGAGCCACAACTTTTTTTACACCGTTTCGCATGCAGGCATCAATAACGTTTTGACTGCCAACAACATTGGTTTTCACAAAC
>Ga0194118_10003108_pt1 | contig 19832 bp, 40 predicted proteins | sample TA2MahsurfametaG_2_FD_148662 | JGI IMG/M metagenome (GOLD analysis project Ga0194118, IMG submission 148662) | Freshwater microbial communities from Lake Tanganyika, Tanzania - TA2015013 Mahale N5 surface | ecosystem: Environmental > Aquatic > Freshwater > Lake | place: Tanzania: Lake...
GCCCGGCACCACAGTGAGCACAATCGTTAGCACTTCCGTCACATTAAGCGCCAACGCCAACGCAACACTGAGCAGCGCTCCTGTCACATTCTATGCGGCCAATAAGGTTGTCAGCCCGGCTGTAATTGGTGGGCAGACCTGCCGCGCCTGGGTCAACTTCAACGGCACCGGCGCCGTGGCAATCCGCGCCAGCTACAACGTCAGCAGCATTACGGACAACGGAACGGGCGACTATACGGTGAACTTCACGACGGCATTGGCGGATGTGAACTATACAACTGTTGGATGTGCTGGAGATGGGAACGATAATCTGATCAATGTAAGTCAAAACAGAGCAGCGCATGTCCCTACAACAACTGCGGTAAGGTTAACGACAATGTTCCAAAATACAGCATTTTATGATGTTTCTTATGTCGGTATTGCTGTCTTCCGCTGAGGTAACCCCATGACACGAATCATTTACCAAAACGAATCCGGCGGCGTCAGCGTCATCATCCCCACCGGTGAGCTGAGCATCGAAGAAGTCGCCGCTAAGGATGTGCCTGAAGGCGTGGCCTACGAGATCGTCGAAGACGACGCCATCCCCAGTGATCGCACCTTCCGTGGTGCGTGGGTCGCCAACGGTGCCGCCGTGGAAGTGGACCTCGACCATGCCAAAGAGATCGGTCACGACAAACGCCGCGCCCAACGTGCTGAGGAGTTCGCCCCGCTGGACCGTGTGATCTCGCTGCAACTTCCTGGCATGGATGCCACCGCTGCTGAAGCTGGTCGCCAACTGATCCGCGACAAGTACGCCCAGGTGCAGGCAGAAATTGAAGCTGCTGCCAGCCCTGACGAGATCAAGGCAGCTCTCGGGCTTGATTAGTTCCAGCCACTTCAATGACTGAGCTTCCCTTTATCTACGTCTGCAGCCACGCCGGCAAGATCGGCAACATCCGCTGGGTCAACACGGATACCCGCTGGCGCGGTTACTGGGGCCGCTGGGGCTACGTCGATCCCTGCCGAGACGAAGATGACGAACGAAGCGTGCCGCTGCCGTGACCGCCTTGTTAAAGGCTGACCGCACACTGGATTATCACCCATGGCCGTTAAATCCAAGCAAGGCGTCAAGGCGATCGAGCACCAGCCGGGTCCGCCCAAAAAGACCCGGCAAGGCCGCTCGCTCCACACTCACCTTGGAGCATCCAGCCGCAACGGCCGCCGCAAGCGGTATCGCGGGCAAGGCAACTAATGGACCCGCAAACTCTGGACAACTGGCGCAAAATAAAAACCGCGCTCGAAGCGGCCGGAAAAACCGACAACCATTACTATCGCAGGGCTTTGGCAATTCTCAAAGGGATGCCTGACCCATACGAGCGCCTTCAACAAATGGATCAGAGCAGCTAATCTAAGTACAGGTCACCTTGCCAACGATGCAATCCGAGCGCGAGCCAGACGGCTCCATCATTGGCAAGATCCTTATTGGTGTTTCTGCGCCCATAATCGTTGGTGCGACTGGCTTGTTTCTGCAACAACAAGCCAATTTTGCCCGTCTCGATGAAAGAATGAGCCAGATTGCTTCCGACGTAGTAGAAATCAAAAGCGATAACCGCCAGCAATGGGCTTCTCTCGACTCACGTGTGCGCCAGCTCGAAATCGGCTACCAAAAAGCTGGCTTTTGAGCGGAATCATGTCCTCCAACGTTGTCAGCATCGTCGATCTCGGCCAAGGCTTCACGATCGAACAACTTGAAGACGAGTTCGGCCACACCTACTACCGCATGTGCAAAGGTAGTATCTGCCGTTACGCCGAAGACGAATACATCGCCTACATGTACGCCGAAGGCGCCGGCTGGAACAAACCTACTGACTAATCCATAACCTTATCGCATCTTCCAGGTGGGGCTCCCAAAACTCCTGCATCCTGAACCAGTCAAGCCAATCAACATTCGAGCCCTTCCTCATATTGCAGCTATAACAGCAAGCTACAAGATTGGAACGCCTCGTTTTTCCACCCTTTGACTTGGGCCGCACATGATCTAATGTGCCAGATCTACCCAACGGTTCTCTGCAGTATGCACACTTATTTCCCCAAAAATTCAAAATGTGCTCCCTAAAACGGGCCTTAACCTCCCGTTTATTAAAAAATTCTGTTCCATCGGTGTGCGTATCCATGCAAACGCACCATTACATAAAATGTAGCGATTACTGCAGCACTGGCGCATGACATAGCTAGCCACGCACTCTAGACTTACACAAAGCACTCTTTTTTGCTTCCATGGACTTCGTCAACCATCCAGCCTTCTGGATCATCATTGCTGCTGTTTCCGAGCTGATTGCTATCAGCCCGCTCAAAAGCAATAGCATCCTTCAACTGGTATTGCAAATCCTGTATTCCTTGAAGGGAAAAAAGCGCTGAGCGCCAAGGTCTCACTTGAGATCACACGCGCCGAAGCCGACTGGCACGCTGCCCAACCGCCCAATACCCTTCCTCCCATTGTGGTGGAACATCCCATTGACGATGCATTGCAAACTGGTGACAGCCGCCTCCTAGGTGGTGCTATGTCAATCCACGCCCCCTGGAGCCGTGAACAACCCGATCCGCCTAATTGATCTGTTCCGGTACTACAAGGGACTACCGCATCAAATGGCGGCCGTGACTGAGCTGGAATTTGCCATCAACAAGGCCAATCCGCATATTCTCGGCCGCAACCAAAGCTGGTTCAAAACCTGGAGCGTCTCAGGCAAACAAACCGAACCAGACCACAGTCGCCGTGACGAGACCGCCACCAGCGTCAACCTCAAAGTCGGCTACGAGTACCAACTCGACAACGGTCCTACCGGCTACCGCGAGTGCTTCAGCTCCAGCTGCGCCATGGTTGCCCGCTACTGGGGCAAGATCAGCGGCGACCACGAATACAACCGCATCCGCCGCCAATTCGGCGACACCACCGACCCCAAAGCCCAAATCTTGGCCCTAAAAACCCTGGGACTCCGCGCCACCTTCGAGATGGAGGGCACCGTGGAAACCTTGGAATCCGAAATCCGCATGGGCTATCCCACTCCAGTCGGCTGGCTCCACAAAGGTCCTGTCGACAAACCCACAGGCGGTGGCCACTGGAGCGTCGTCACCGGCTTCACCCCAACCCATTTCATCCACAACGACCCAAACGGAGACGCCGATCTAGTAAACGGCGGCTATACAAGCCATAAAGGTGGCGCCGCAATTGCATATTCCCGCAAAAACTGGTTGAAGCGCTGGCTCGTGGACGGCCCGGATTCGGGCTGGTACCTGAAAATTCGCCCCGCCTAACCATGCGCCCCTTTGAACAATCCGTCGAGCACCAGCTCACCCAAAATGCCCAAGACCGTTGGCTCCGCCAGCGCTACGAACAAAAGGACTGGAACGGCCTCCTCGAAGCCGCCCTGCTCCTCAACACGCTCTACCACATGGAGCGCACCAAGGTGAATTGGGCCATCCACGAAGCCGCCGACAACCTCTCCGAACTCTGCGGCTACGACCGCGACTGAGCCAGCCCGGTATAGAGGCTATGCATTTCGTGCATAGGCTCGTTACGCCCATCCTCAAAGTACATCCAATCCAGCTTGTCCTGCCTAGCTTGCTGGCGCAAAACTTCAGCTACCGCTTCCTGGCGGATCTGCACAACATTTTCAGTCATTTTTCAGGCGATTGCTTGGCGTTTTTAAGGTGGCGTTTTTTCAACAACCCAGGACTGGTATGCGACCGCGCCAGTTCAGGTTTGGCTGAAGGCTGTGCAATCTCCACTTTGGCATTTTTGTACCGGAATTTTGCCCAATGAATTGCCTCCTGGATGGTCTTAGCCCGGACTAGATCCCGCATGGGACCTTGACCGGGCAACCAAATAACCAGCTCGAAGTAGTTATCTGCACCGGAACGTTCTGTCATTTGCGTGTGACGGCCCAGCTTCTCGGGTAGTTGGGCTCAGTAACGCTATGGACACTAACAAAACCACCGAGGCATTTAGCCACAATTCGCGCCGCCTCGACAGCCCGCTCATAAGTGACCCACGATCCAGCATCCTCTTGGTTGGACGTGAGCCCAATCCCATCTCCTGTCTGTTCGTACGTTGCCGTGACGTACTGGCTACCAGCCATTACCACAAACCTCGTCATGGCCTTACCCCGAAACTACTGTGAAACAGTAGCCCAAACCTTGAATAAGCCGCAGATTTATTAAAGTTTGTGACTGCGTCTCATGAGTCTTCCTTGGAACGCTGGCGCCCCTCTACTCGCCGCTTTACTGAATCCGCCCACGCTGCCCTATCTGCTGCTTCAGCTGCCTTGTACTCCGACGCCGGCAGCATCTTCTCCAGCATGATGTACACCATCTCCCGCATCAACGCCGTGGTGCGCTTGCCTTCCCGCGAAGCCAACCGGTCCAGCAACGCATACCGGTTTTGGTCCAACAGAATCTGGCAGTACAACTTCCTCCCGTGCTGGAGCGGCATAACATACGGTCTACTCTGCTACACAATAGCACTACCACCGCGCTGGGGCGTCGACATACTTGCGCCAGCCACTGGCTTCAGCCGTCCGCGCCTTCCCTCGTTGCTTGGCGCATCCGGCTCGAATCCCCCTGGCCCACTCCAAAAAAGCAGCGGCCCTATGAAGATCGGCGGTTTTAGCCCGCCGAATCTCGTCATAGAGCCACTGGAGCACCAGTTCCCGGCCGGTCTTCGACCTTGGACTCATGAGACTCACATTGCTACCAGTCATCCTCCTTCGTCAATCTGACCATCCTCAGGCCCGGCCATAGTTCCCGGATTGTATGGTGCGCTTGGGTCATACTATCTGCCATGATCGTGGCTTTTTGCAGCAAACCACCTGGCGTACGCAATAACGCCACGTAATTACATGGTGCGTACCTCATTTCGCCTCCACCCAAGAGTCGCCGACTTTAGCCTCAGCCAACGCTGGAACAGCATCAAGCCATTTCGCTTCAGCCTCCTGCATCACTCCAGCTAACTGGAGCGCCCAGACTTCAGCGTGTTCTTCACGAACGAGAAGAACAACTTCGTCATGAATGACACCTGCGAGGCGGACCACTTCTTCGCCATCAGCTTTTAACAGTGGCCAAAGTTTGCGAAGGGTTCGCTTGAGCACGGCCGCACCAGCCCCTTGGATCGGGGTGTTACATCGCACCGTGAGCGAGTTGTGGTCTCCCGGAAGAAACCGCCTGAGCCCGGAGAGACGAATCCTGATCGCGGCATTGCCTTTAGCCGCATCAGCCAATCGAGCATTTTCGCGTTGCCACCCGCTAATTCCTTTATACGCAGCGTGGAACTTTGCTCGGATTTCTGCAGCTTCATCAAGATCCATTTGTATCCCCATTCCTGCTGCATAATTACGCAGTCCTCTTGCTCCCGATCCATACAGCAAACCGAAATTCGCAGACTTACTAACTTGGCGCATATCTTTCGTGACTTCGCTTTCAGAAACTCCATAAATTTGCATCGCAGTTAATGTATGCAAGTCCATCCCATCCTGGAACGCTTTAATCATCAAAGCGTCCTCGGCCTCGGCTGCTGCCAGCCTCAGCTCCATCTGGGCGTAGTCCGCAACCACCAGTTTCCACCCGCCTGGAGCTTTTACACACGCCCGAAACCTTGAATCTCTTGGAATTTGCTGCAGGTTTGGACTGAGACACGACATACGCCCGGTGTCCGCCCCAAGCTGCATGTAGCTAGCACGGATAAACCCGTTCGGCTCCAAGTGTTTGAGCAGTGCCTCCACCATTTGACGCCGCTTCTCTACCCGCTTCCATGCCAGATAATCCGCCACCACTTTGTGGTCCCCGGCATACTCCCGCAATGCCTGCCGACTGGCGCTGGCCTTGCCATCTGTCCCAACCGGCTGCCGCCCCAGCAAAGCCGTAAATACATCCAGCAGTTGCTTGGGACTGTTGAGATTAAAACCGGCCTCCTGCTTAGTGCCCGCTCGAACCGACCCCGTTGCTTTTGATCTCAAATTCAAGCCACCATCAGGATCACGCGGTAGTTTTTTATGGTTTGGCAACGCGGCATCCAATGCCTCCACAAACTCTGCTCCAAGGCGAGCATGGTCTTCCTTCAAATCCTGTTGGAGCGTTTCTAGTGACGTGCGATCAAACGGCAGGCCGGTTCGCCAAAGCTGCGCCATCGCCGGCAACGCCTTGCACTCCAGAAACCATGCCTTGTGCAGATTCCCCTCAGCCATCCGCTGATTGATCGGCCCATCCAACTGGGTCAACAACTGCACGTCATACGCCGCATACTCCAACTGGCTCGGCGTCAGATCCTGGCTCCAGTCACTCTTCTGTTCTTCCTTCGAGATCTCCAGCTGGAGATACCGCTTAACCACATGCTGCAGACCGTGCTTCACGTTCGGCAGCCCGTTGGTCAAGATCCGACTGGCCAGCATGGTGCAGAGCACCTTCCCCTCGGGGTAAATCTCGTGTTCCTGCAGCCATCCCAAATCAAAAACAGCATTGTGTGCCAGCCAGTAACGCTTGGTCGCAAAAAACTCTTCCAGTTCAATCCAGTGGTGATCTTCCAATTCCCAGCAGTCAATAACCACTGGTTCACGATCCAACGCCGCTAACTGCAATAACCGTAACCCGCCAAATTTCGGCTGGAGCTGGGTCGTCTCACAGTCAAACGCAACCGTCGTGGCATTAAACATCGTGTGCAGATGCTCAATGCCGAGCAGATACTCAAACTTTGCCATCAGCTGTGCATCCCCACGTGAAAAGCACGGGCAATTTCGTGAAGCTCAGATTGAGTCACAGGAGGTTCACCCCCATGGTTATCCCACAAATGCTTAGGCGTCGGATCGTATTCGATGGAGTCAATGCACTGCTCAAGTACAGGCAAAAGCTCATCCTCGATCAACGCAAACAAATCCAGCGGAATATGCATATCCTGCATAGCCCGTGCGCCATCGCGCTTGATTACAACTTCGAGCCGTCGCTGGAAGTCAGCGATCAACTCAGAGACCTTGGCAAAATCGTTCATGGTGCCTGGTGGGGCGACTACTTCAGTAGTGTAGCACAGTAGCCCGGCTACAGCTGTCGGAAAAGCGAACAATCTGTAGCAAAGTCGCCGCCGGCATCAGGAAACCCGAAATCGCACCGGCTGTCCCCGCGCCAGTGAACGCACTGCTCACAGACATACCGTCCACCGGTCCGCAGTTTCCGCCCCTTTTGCTGGAGCTTTTTGTAGACCTCGCAGTAGGTCTTCCCGTGCCGCACCAAATCAATGGCCTGGCGCGTCACCCCGTATTTTTCCGCCAAGGTCGCCGAACTCTTTTCCGACAGCATGACGTAAACAGCCTGGCGCATCGTCAGCACTCGCCTTTCTGGGGCTTTACGTCGCACCAGTCGAACCCGCCGGTCGCAAGCGCCCTCATAAAACACAGTCCACCGATACCCGCAGGCTAGGCATTTATATCTACGCCTCCGAGCGCCATCGGCCCGCTTGCGACTTTCCAGGACCGTAACTCGATTCAAACTACATGCTGGACAGTTCATCCCCAATTTCCTGGAACGCATCACCCACCGTGTTGGCATGAAAGCCGCAAGCCTGCAAAAAGTCGGCAAACACTGCCACGACTTCGCTGGCCAAAATCCCTTTGGTCTTGACAGAAAGCGCCGTATTGATCTGGGCGCTCTCGTCAAAACGCAACATTTCAAATTTGTACTGATCAGGTGCCACGGTACTGCTCGGATTCAAGTTTGCTAATCAGTCTGTCCAAATACCAGCGACATTTCTTGGCATCCTGGAGCGAGTTGTCTTTCAACCACAAACGGCTGACGTATTTGATGACTTGCCACTGCAAACCACCAACCACCGCATCTGGAGCGTCAACAACACAATCCTCGATGAAGTCAATCACTTCCACACGCCCCCGCGTGTAATGCGGGGGATGGGATACCATATCGCTCACGGCTTCGCTCCAGTGACTTTTTGATCGAAGTTGTACCGGCCAGTAATCGAGTAATCCTCGGCCGGTGTCTGGGACATCCGGTGAAACACCATCTGCCCGATCCGCATCTCAGGCCACAACTTGACCGGATGCAATTGCCGAGCATTTTGCAGCTCCAGCGTCAACTTGGAACCTTGCCAACCCGGATCGCAGTAGCCCGCCATCAGGTGCTCAATTCCTTGTCTTGCCCTGGAACTCTTCAGTGCAAACTGTCCCGCCAGAAACGATGGAAAGAAAAAAGTCTCCACCGTCTCGGCCAGCACAAACTCCCCCGGCGGGAGTAAAAACGGCCGATCCTCGGTGTAACCCGCGAGCGAAAACTCCCGCAGTTCAGGACCGGCCTCCCACTCCACCAGCAGATTTTGCCCCAGCCTCACATCAAGACTGGCGGGATTGATCATCGCTGGGTCGAACGGATCAACAAGGCCCTCAGTACAGAGGGCCAGGATCTCAACGTCACACAAGATCATGCTTGGATCGTCAATGCAGCCGACTGATTCAGATCCACCTGTTTCCAGGTCTTGCCCCACTTGATCGCATTGATAGTGCTGAGATGCACTTTGTAATCACGGCTGATTGCACTGGCACCTTCACCAGTCGCCAGCCGACGCTTGATCTCCAGCACTTGCTTGGTATTCAGCGCTTTATACCCTCTCTTGCGGCGAGACACACGAGTCTTAACTTGAGACTTCGCTTGCTTACGCGGTGCGGGGGTAGCAACTTTGCTACTGGCCAGCTCGAAGTTGACGGTCTGGGACGCCTCCATCACGGAGCGCAGTTCGCCGAGGTGTTCTTCGATGGTCTTGATGCTGTCCGCCAGAAGGCGTACTTGTGTATCAGAGAGAATGGTGAGCATAGTGCTGAGAAAAGCGTTGGTACTGTACTACCTAAGAGGTGTGATAGGGGTGTTGTGAGCGAAGCTGCAACAGAACTGCCTCAGGCAGTTTGAGCAGTTCGTGGATAGCTACCCGTGCCAGCACGGTGTGGTTGATGCTTTCTGTTGCATCAAACGCATCGACCAGCCGAGTAATCAGCTGGGTCAGATCGTGTGGAACAACCCAGCTGGTATCCATAGGGATCGGTTCGGTGCCGTAATCCCAGTCGTCGTAAGACGCCTCGTTTCTAATAGTCCTCGCCGTCGTCCTCCCAGTCAGAAGCATCAAGGATCTCCCAGTTTTGGATGCGGTTGCTGAACATGCGTCGGACTCCAGCATCGGTCGCAGGGATTACGTCGTCTTCACAAAGGTAGAAGGAGCCTCGGCACACAGCAGGACCCCATTCGGCCGGTTCTTCGTGGCTTTGGTGGCGCCTAAGCACCATCTGCTCCACAACGGCCTCGCACTCCACAAGACCATCGGGGCGGAAAGCAAGATCAAGGATTTCAACGATCTCAGACTCCATAAGACACCTCCTGGGCAGTCTGGTAACCCATAAGGTCCTCCATCCATTCGTCCCAGGTCATTTTCAGGAATTGCTCCAGCTCATCCAGTTGCTGCAGCTGGTACTCGTCGTAAGTCGGCTCGAAGCCGTTTGCCCTGGCGCGTTCGATGGATTGTTCGATGTGGTACCGGCCCCAGCGCACGGCGAAGTACCACGTGCTGAGCCTGTCCGTCGGAAGGGTGGTGTTGGTGGCCATAGTCCTTGAGTAGTAGGGAAGCGATGGAGCAGTTGCCTGCCCCCTCGATCACTACCCTTGCACAGAACAAGCAGTCTGCCTAGTAGGCCGGTTGTAAAACTTCACACTCGGGGCTGTTGGGCTTCCAGTTCGGCCGCCAGCACAGCAGCCGAACGCAGCATCGTGCTGAGACTCATGGGACTCATGTCTTTCCAGCAGGCGTATCGGATGGCACGCCGGCATCCCATGCTGATGTTGCCGCCGCCAAGAGTGCGGGCCGCCTCGATCTCCTCACGGGTCATCCTGAGATTGACCGTAAAGTTGCGGCCCTTGCCTTTGGGGCGACGGTCACTCTTTGTTGCGGGGGATTCCAAGCGCTTCGGGCGGATAAACGGACATTACGGATACGTCGGCCCCCTGGCGCAGAGCCTGCCCAACCGTGTAGTGGAAGATGGTGCGGGCGTCGTCGCACTCCATGATGGAAAACTCGTCGACTTCGACGGTGCGGCCTTGCTTGAACCAGCTGGTCCGCACCACGGCAAACACCTCGTCCGGGATGGGACCGTTGGTCAGCGCCAACGTGGGACGCCTGGGCGGTCTCGGCGGTCTCGGTTCAGTCTTGGTCTTAGACACCGGATCCCTCCAAAGCAACCAAGAGGCTGCTCGAAGCAGCCCCAAAAACAGGTTAGGCAATTTAGGCGATATCCTCATCGTTAAAATTTAGAAGCGTTCCACGGCGCTCTAAGTATCGAGCTTGATCTTCAGTTGTGCTTTTTTCAAATTCTTTTTTAAGCACCTGTTCTTTGAATTTACTTAAAAGTTCGGTATATTTTGGATGTCCGGGTGTGTAAGCAGTTTTGTTAATATCCCAAGCAATTCGTATAGTTTTACAGTCGCTACAATAGGTTAGAGGTGATTCTCTAATTTCAGTTTTTAATTCTGCTGGTTCAGCCGTACAGTTTTTAAAACGTGGATCGGCATTAAACATACGCGCATATAAAGCTGCAAATTTTGAAACAAAAAATTTTTTATTGAAAGTAGAATTTAGTTCTTCCGTTAATCCGTATATTCCGTATTTATTTATTGCGTGCATAACGTCTTGTCCCTGCATATTACCATTATACGGTGCTCTCCAGTTTAATTCTCGGATGTCCCCATGCAATAACGCATACGCTGTATAGGCAAAAAAGTGATAATACTGAGGTTTAGGTGAATAAGTTTTTCCTTTTCGTGTAGTTGTTTTAGTTTCGCCAGTTCCCGGATCAATTTCTATCTTTGTTTTATCCGGGTGACTGCAACCATAGATTTGCTTTAACAAATCAAACATTATACCTTTTTTATATCTTACTGCGCTTTCGTAATCATTTTCTTCTTTAATAACTTTTAGACATTGTTTAGGGAGATTGTCGAGATCCTGCACATAGTCAGGGTCGTACCACTCGGACTCCATGCGAACACGTACTGTGTTCACAAACTCTTGCGGATAAGGCATAATAAATTTGTGTTTCGGGGGAAACACCAAAGAAGGCCCCGGTCTGGGGCCTTTTTAGTGCTGCTACACAGTAGCATAAAAAGACGGACCGTTTTAATTTTTTAATCCCAGAACGCGGCAGCCTCCTCGAAGGTCGACTTGGTTGCCGGTTCCACGGGCAAAACCCTATTCACACGGGGGTCACCGGAAAACTCGAAATTGCTTGCGGCGCAAGGTGTTTGAGTTTTCCGGTGGCTTTCGGAAAAGTCCCCTTTCGGAAAAGTCCCTGGCTCGTTCTGCGTCCCATGCGTCTCGTCCGCCGTATCCGCTACCGAACCAGGGTCAGGACTTTTCCGAAACTGGACTTTTCCGGTACCTTTCGGAAAACTCAAATCCCGCTCCAGGACAGGAGTTTCGAGTTTTCCGGTGGATTTACCCGAGTCCCCCCGCGTGAGAGAGATAAATCCTGGAACTTTTTCTGCCTTGGCGCAGTAGTACGCAGGCGGCCTCCCCTTGAAGCTCACCCCCTTAGGTGGATCGCACCGCTGAATCAGCTTCTGCTGCTCCAGCTTCTGCAGCGCGTACTCGTTGGCACGCGCTAGGTGGCTGTCACTGAACGCCTCGTTGGCGCAGATGTCCTTGATCGACCAGGGGCGCTGTTCGCTCCGCAGAAGGTCCAGCACGGCCTGTACGTGCTGTGAGGGGCTCGTATAAGCCCCTTCACGGGCCTTCAGGTGCCTGATCTGGTACGTGAAGTCCTTGAGCAGCCGGAACGTCATCTCCACGCCTTCCCGGTCGTCCCTGGACTTCTCCACGGTCACGATCCGACTCATGGGCATCAGACCGCGCTCAACGACCTCTTGCTGGGTCGCCTTCCGCATGTTCCAGGTCTCGTCCACAGCAGCCCTGATGGCACTGGTACCCCGAAACGTCCCATTCTTGGTGTTGTGATGTATCACAATAATGCTGCACGCATCAAAGTCAATCCCATTACGCCTGGCAAGTTTTTTCAACGGCAATGCAAACTCCCGCCTATTTTCCTCGTAAGGGTTCGAGTCGTTACACCCATCAAGACTGTCAATAACAATCAAGTCGTACTTGTACTTTTTCTGGATTCGACAAAATTTCCGGTACCACATCATGTCCCATTCGCCGATCACATCCACATTGGCCATCACCCCCAACTGCATGAACTGGCGCCGAACAATCCTTTCGTTCTGATCGCCGTTAAGCCACAACACCTTCGACTGTGGTACAGCGACCATCCCACCAAAACAATCGAAAGGCTTGCCTTGGGATAGATGCTTCGCAATCGTTTGGCACATCGCGGTTTTACCCGTGCCACCATCGGCATGGATCAGCAACGTCCAAGGCTTCGGCAACAAACCCGGAATCAAATACTCAAACGGCGTGGCTTCCAAATCTTTTACCGCCACTGGCGCAAGGTTTTTACTCCGCTCATACGCCATATCAGCGTCGAGCATCTTGTCAATCGCTTGCGCCCCCTGGGTACGACCAGCTTTCAAAGCCAGCACATGCTTGGCCTGATCTAATAGCGCCGGATTATCAATCTCGTCTTCAAGTTTGTACGCCTGCTCCAGAACTTCTTTCCCGTCCAAATAGGAAGTTTCCCAGCGCTGAATCCTTTCCTGCTCAACAATATGTAGCGTCTGGCGCGACAAATCCCCAAAACGTTCACGCTTCGGGTCATACTCATCAGCCAAAAAGATCAACGACCCCAACCCTTTGTTGTTGGGACGTCCAACTCGCTGCAAGATGTGCGGCCATTTCGACTCACAAGGATTTCCGTGGGTCCATTCATCCTCAAACGCTGGATCTTCCGAACTCCAAGCTGCCCACAGCATCAAACCCTTTTCATTGGGCAATGCCTCGGCAATCATTGCCCCGATTGACCACCAGTAGTCCTCAGTACCCCTACCGAGGTGCGGCAACACCGAAAGACAGTCCTTAATCAGCCAAAAAATCTCATCCTCAGTCCGATTACCGAAGTCCAACCCCTTGCGATTTTTGATAATCCCCCGCCTTGGAGCATCAGCCTCCTTAGCCGCCCGCATTTCCGCCAGCAACCATTCCGGCGCATCCGGGATGCTCTCCATATCCCCCTGTAGCGCGTAGAAGCCCTCAGGAGCCTTCCCATCGCTACTACCGGGGTATTGCCCCGCAATCAGCCCTTGCATCCCCCACAGGACCTCATAGCCCTGTCCTGTGACCTTCCCGCTGATGCCCTTGACCTTGGAGCGCTGCTCCTCCGGCACCCGGAAGATGAATTTCGCGGCGTTTTTCTTAGTAGAGACAATTTTCGGCGCCCCAACCAGCGAGTCTCCCCACTTTTTCCGGAGCGTCGCCAGGTTTGCGTCCACATCGAGAATCACGAGACCGCCGCTGCGAATCCCGGTAAACAGACCGACCGCCTTGAAATCCTCCGACCGCTGCTCAATCAGCAGAGCAACGTCAGCCGGCGACAAAACCTTGTGGTGCGCCCCTTCATAAGGCGCCTTTCCGGTTGAAACGTCCCCGTGCTTCCCGAACACCCGCCCCTTGGCGTAGATCGGCGCATACGCAAAGCCCACCGGCAACTGCCGCACAAAGGCCAGCAGCTCCTGAGTCTCATGAGACACGTGCTAAACTCCTACAGTGAAGGTTTTTACGCGCCCCGAGGTCTCCTGCCTTGGGGCGTTTTTGTAGCCTAGCCCGCCGACCGATCCTGTGCTACTGTGCAAGACGTTGCCGGAAACGGCGACCATCCAATGCACGAAAAAGCACCATGGGATTCCTTTCCAAGCAAGCCTCAGCAGCCGTTACCAGCTCCGGTTCAGGCGGCGGCTACCTCCAACTTTCCAAACTTGCCGACGGCGGCTCTGTTCGTTTCGCCCTGCTCTCCGACGAACCCCTTGAGGGTTACGAGGTCTGGGGCACCAGCGCCGGCGCCTCCAAGCCTTTCCGTTTCGAGCAAGAACCCACCCCTGAAGACGTTACCGTGGAACTCGGCGACTTCGAGCCCCGCGAAGGCCGTGGCGGCCCTGGCACCGTCGACGTGAAGTTTTTCATCGCGGTCCCGGTCTACAACTACGAATCCGGCAAGGTCCAAGTCCTGCAGATCACTCAGAAGTCCATTCTCAAGGAGATTGACCAAATCTCCCAGATGGAGGACTACGAAAACCTGCTGGAGTGGGACTTCACCATCGGCAAAAAGGGCACCGGCTTACTCACTGAGTACACCGTCCGCCCAGTCCCCCGCAAAAAGGGCAGCCAAGAGCACATCGATGCCGCGTGGCTCGAAGCCAAATCCGAAGGCTTCGACATTTCACGCCTGATGAACGGCGGTAACCCCTTCAAGGCGGTGTGAGATGCAGTTTGACTTACTCGGAAAGAACTGCGGAGACTGCATCTTTTGGCGTTGCTTTGATGAATCAAATCAGCGAGGCGAATGTCGTAGACATGCTCCGCATCCTGTGGATACACCGTCTTGTCGCTCTGATAGACCATTCAGATTTGTCTCTCAATGGCCTGTGACTTTTGCCACCCATTGGTGCGGCGCGTGGGATTACAAAACACCTAGATAAACATTAACCATCCCCGGCACCAGCTCCCCCACGCGCTGGATAAGACCGGGGCTTCTTAATGCCATGCCGAGCTTGACACTAAGTAGTAGAATCTGTAAGGGAACGAGTATCTCGATGCCTTCCAATACGCAAGACACCTTAGCTGGCCTAAGGAAATGGCGACTGGAACGCGACGACACAGGCCCCCACCGGGTCTACCGCGACGGCAAAGGCAACGTCTATACCTCTGTTACACATATTCTCAAAGAGACAAGCGACCAAACCGGACTGGTACGTTGGCAGGAAAGGCTTGGCGCCGTAGAGGCCACCGCCCAACGCAACGTTGCCGCCACACGCGGCAACATGGCCCATTCACAGGCCGAGTATCTCCTCAAGACTGCCCAGCAGCTGGCACGCTCCACCGCCAACAAGCGCAACGCCATTCACTGGGACGATTGCGGATTGGCTCGCATCCCCCCGAAGATCACGCAGTGGGCTCTAACCAAGGTCCGCCCCAATGTTCCCCGTGTTGGCTGGAGCGCCTCAGGTTACGCACGCGGTCTAAGCAACTGGATCGCCGAGAACGTCACGGAAATCTTCGCCTCGGAATTTTCCATTCACCACCCCGCCGGCTTTGCTGGAACGTGTGACGGCCTGGTATGCCTCAAGGGCCATTCAGGCATCATCGTGGCCGACTGGAAGACCACGGTCAACCGCAAAGAACTGGATCCCGGCCATTCATACATCCACCAGCTTGGAGCGTACAGCCTGGGACTCCAGCACCTCACCAGCATCCGACCAGCCGGCGGCATCGTTGTGCTGGCACGCCGTTGCGGACCACCCCAAACCCATTCATTAACGCAGGATGAGCTGGTGTACGCAGAAGACGCATACCTGGAGCGTGTTCAGCGGTACTTCGCTCGGGCTGAAGCCCTCGCATAGAACCCATTCATGCAGCCTCGTCGAACGCCATTCATACTGCGCTGGAACGCCATTCATGGCTCGCGAGTTTCTGACACTTTTGTAGTTCGTTTGTACTAGCCTCCATGGTTGTGACTGGGACGCTGCTAGTAGTGGGGGCTGCGGCCTTGGGGCTGTGGGTCCTGTACGGGCTAGCGGGCGATGCTGAGCCGGATGGGACGCATCGAGACGGTCTCAGTGTGAGACGCATGAGACGCAACCGCAGACAGTAGAAAGGCCCCAAGCGGTGAGCTTGGAGCCTAGAGCGGTTCAGCTTCGCACCCAACGCCACCTTTCGCGTGGGGCGTATCGCTCCCATGCGGCCAGCTTTGCCCATGCTTCGGATTCGGTGGCCAGTGGTTCGGTGTCAAAGTTGCGCCAGGGTTGGCCAGGCGTTTTGAATTGGAGCCTATAGGTTTCGCGGTTCATTGTTAAGAGGTGGTTGCGTTGGAACGTTTGCGGGCTTTGCCAGCATCGCGGCGGCGTTGGCGTTTGGATGGTGCGCGCATTTCGAGCGATTCTGGGGAAACTGTGGAATCTGTGGAAATCGCGCAGCGGTCGAGAATCCGCTGGAACTCGTCGGCAGTTCGCAGTTGATGCTGCCGATTGATCAGTGCCGGGAGCGTTTCAAGGTTCCAGCGGCTGGCGCCGATCTTTGACGCTTCGGAACGATTCTCGGCCAGCCAGGCCAGCACCGAATCGGCGACCGGGTGATTCTGAGCGAGCCAGTACTTGTCCGCCCATTCGATCCGAAGCCGGCGCAGATCGTCGCGGGCCTGCTGGCGCTTGTCTCGGACTTCGCGCTGTGTTTGCCATTCGGCCATGGGTCAGGCCTCCCAACCTTTTGTGACGTGCTGGATCAGTTCGCGGGTGTGGTGGTATCGCCAACCTTCGGAAGTGTTGCCGGTTCGGTGCATCTGAGACTCTGCCGCCCATAGCGCGCGCTCGATCCTGAGCCAATGCTCAGGCGCAAGCGTTACTTGCACAGCGTGGTTCGGTGTGGCCATAGGTTCGATCCTGCCCGTGGGTCGGGCTGGTAGGTTGAACCCTTGCACAGTAGCAGCACGCGCAAGCCTTGGCGCGGGAACTGTTAAGGATTGTCAACGACTGGGCTTTGGCTGGGTTGCGTGGTCTGTATAGTGTGAGGGTATTTAAGCCACCATCCATGGCAAACCGTACTTTTCCACCGCGCAAGCTGATCTATCAGCGCAAGTCTGCCAAGGTCGCGCAATTAACCGTGCTGACCTGGCACGAGTCAGTCAGCCAATGGGGCTCTCAAAACTTCTGCACTGGCACGGCTGCCAAGGTATCTGCCGCGCTGCTTCATTGGGTCCGGCACCTAGAGCGCACTGGCCAGCAGTTCACACTGCTGCAGCAAGACTACCGGCGGCAGACCTTGCCAGCGTGGCAGCAGATTGTGGCCGATGCCAACCGCAAACCCTGGCACACTTGACGACTGGCCGGTTCCGGCCTTACCCTTGCACAGAAGCCCAACCCTTAGGACTCAACCCATGGCAACCATTACCCGCCAGCAGTATCTGGCCCATAGTGCCGAACTACATGAGGCGTTCTTCTTACAGTTCGCCGACCCTTCCTACCGGTCGGCTCTGGCCGGGATGTTCGGCCCGGAAGAACTACTGCACAGCACCGATGAACACTTCAACGACATCCCTCTGGCCCGGTGGGATGATGCTGCGCGTAAGTTGTACCCTCGGGTTAACCATGACAAAGTGATGGCCGCTGGCGCTTTTTACTCTCAAGGTATGGGGGTCTGCATCGCCAAGGCTATGGCCCGGTCGCTTATTTCCTGCTATCGGTGACCCCAGCACCGGCAGACCTTACGGCCCGGCCATTGTGTCGGGCTCTTTGCTGCGCTCGCTTCGCTCGCTCGCAACCTGACAGCCTAAGATTGAACCAAAGCAGGAGAGCTTAGCAGTGATCGAGCAGCCGGAAGCTATCAACGACGCACCGGAAGATCAGCCGGAAAATGTAAAGCAGCAGCGTCCCTATGGCAGGCGCAATCCTGACGCGGTGATCGAAGAGCGTCAGCGCCGGCTTTATCGGCGTCAACTTGACGGTCTGACGACTCGGCAGTTGGTGCTCGATCACGCGGCACGCGAAAGCATCAGCGAAAAGACCGCTTGGATGGACTGGCGAGTTGTTACAAAGTGGAACGCGGAGGATTGGGAGAAGGATCGAGAGGCTTTGCTGTCACGACTCCAGGGGATGCGCTTTCGTGCCATCAACGCGGCGCTGCGAAAGGGTCAGCTGCAGACCGCTGCTCAGTTGATGGACAGTGTTGGCCGCGTGTTGAATGAGTCCGGCATTGAGCAGCAGGCAGCAGCAGCGCCACAGCTGCAGATCACGGTCGAGGACCGCAGGCAGCCATAAGCAACGTTAATGTGTAACAAACCTTGCCCTGGCTGCCAGATGTGCAAGAATACAGAGCAAGGGGGAACGGCTGGCCCAATGCCGCCCCGCCACTGACCCATGCAATCCCTGTTCCTGTTCCTACTGTTCCCGCTGTTAGTGCTGATTGGCGTCACCCTATGGGCGACTGAATCCCGCCAACAGCGCATCAGGCGCTGGCACGCTGCCGGTCTGAGTCAGCGGGCGATCGCCGCCCGGCTTCGAATCACCCGCCACAGAGTCCGCGTCGCCCTGGCTGCCTCATGATCCGCACCACCACCGCGCTAGCGCTGCTCGCGCTCGCAACCTGTACCGCCAACCTTCCCCTCGCCGTTGCCTGCCTGGCCGGTGGCCTAGCCATTGGCGCCACCATCCGGGAATGATAATCGTTCTCATGCCAGCCTCTCCCTAGCCAGCCGGGGGGAGGTTCGCGTTTCTGTGGCCGGGTACCGCCGCTAAGGGAACCTACTGATACATTCGCAATTCTTTCTACTGTTACACAGCCCCTAGGGGGGAGTGTTGCAAATTCTGTAATACCCTAGAAGGTACCCGTCTACTACAAATGCCCCAAGAGGCTGGTGCGCTATCGCTGAGATATGCCCAAGGCGAAGTATTTCGCAGCCGCAAACGCTTCAGAGTGCTGGTTGCCGGCCGCCGCTTCGGAAAAAGCTACCTGTCGTGTATCGAATTGCTGCGTGGGGCAATCGAGCGGCCGGGCGAAACATTCTTCTACGCAGCCCCTACATACCGGATGGCGAAAGACATTGCCTGGAAGGTAATGAAAAAGCTGGTCCCAAAAGCCTGGATCAAGAGCAAGAACGAGACCGACCTAAAGATCGAACTGGTCAACGGCAGCACGATCGAACTTAAGGGCACCGAAAACGCGATGGCCCTACGCGGCCGAAGCCTCGCTGGCGTGGTGCTCGACGAAGCCGCCTTCATGGACCCCGAGGTCTGGTTCGAGGTAATCCGCCCCGCCCTCGCCGACAAACAAGGCTGGGCCTTGTTCATCTCCACCCCAGACGGCACCGCCAGCTGGTTCTACGACCTCTGGTGTTACTGCGAAGAAGGTGATTCCGACTGGAACCGCTGGCAATTCACCACGATCGAGGGCGACAACGTCCCGCCCGAGGAGATTGAAGCCGCCCGCGCCCAACTCGACGCCCGCACCTTCCGCCAAGAGTTCGAGGCCAGCTTCGAGAATCTAAGCGGCCTTGTCGCCGTCTCCTTTGGCGACGCCAACATCAGCCCCGAATCAACCGATATTTCAATCCTTCCACTCCTTTTGGGGGTGGACTTCAACGTCGACCCAATGTCAGGCATCTGCGCGGTCAAAAAGGACGACACCCTCTACGTTTTCGACGAAATCATGCTGACGGGTGGCGCCACCACCTGGGACTTCGCCGAAGAAGTAACCCGCCGCTTCGGCGTGGATCGCCGCATCATCGCCTGCCCGGACCCCACCGGCGGCGCCCGCAAAACCAGCGGCGTGGGACTAACAGACCACAACATCCTCCGCCGCAGCGGCTTCACAGTCTCCAGCCCCAAATCCCCCTGGAAAATCCGCGACAAAATCACCTGCGTCAACACCGCCCTCCTCGATGCCACTGGAACGCGCCGCACCATCATCCACCCGCGCTGCAAGGAACTCATAAAATCCCTCCGCACCCTGACCTACACCCCCAACACTGGCCTCCCCAACAAAAACCTCGGCGTCGACCACGCCTTCGACGCCTTCGGCTACCTCTGCCTCCAACAGTTCAACCTAGTCAACTACGCCAAACTGGGCACCACGAACTACCGCCTGTACTGAGTCCCCGTAGACTGGGTCT
>Ga0194118_10003112_pt1 | contig 19820 bp, 17 predicted proteins | sample TA2MahsurfametaG_2_FD_148662 | JGI IMG/M metagenome (GOLD analysis project Ga0194118, IMG submission 148662) | Freshwater microbial communities from Lake Tanganyika, Tanzania - TA2015013 Mahale N5 surface | ecosystem: Environmental > Aquatic > Freshwater > Lake | place: Tanzania: Lake...
AAGGCGAACAACCCAAATACACGCATCTAAGCAGCCAGAACGCCTTTGTGGCAGAAAAAGTCAATTTGAAAACCCATATCAGCAACCGCCTTACGCTGCTAAACCAGTTTGTACCCTGATGGGTTTGCCTCTCCAAACATTTGAAACCATCAATCTACCGGCTTTAAACCGGAGAACCAACTGGGAAAGGCGCAATGACCGCAAATTTGTGGCCCATGTTTCGGTGCTGGATTCTCTGCTGCACAGTCTTTCCGCAGAATATCTGCTGCTTGAAAATGAGGGACACCGCCTGTGGCATTACTCCACCGAATACTGGGATACCACAGACCGCAATATGTTTTACCAGCACCAGCGCGACAAAGCACACCGCTATAAAATCCGCAAACGCCGCTACGGCAGTGAAGACGGCTTTTGGCTTGAAGTGAAAGAAAAAACACCCGATGGCAGAACACTGAAACACCGGCTTTTCAACCCAGCGCACGTTGAAGCCGGAACATTTATCCAAACCAACAGCCCTTATACCCAAAGTGAACTAAAACCGGCACTCTTTGTAGACTATGAAAGAATGACCTTTCTGCACAAAACCCTGCCACTCAAAATCACCGTGGATATGAATCTGACTGCCGGCAATGGCATTACCACCAATGCCTTTACAGACCTGATGATTCTTGAATTTAAATCAGAAAAAAAAGAGGCCGATTATGCCACACGAACGATAAAGGCGCAAGGCCTGAAACCCTGCAGCGTAAGCAAATATTGTATCGGAATGGCTACCTTGCACCCCGAACTGAAACAGAACGCATTTAAAGCTACCCTTTTGCAGATAAAGAAAATTAGCACCCATGGAAATTCTTGAACAGTCCGACCTTTTAAACACCCCTGTGCTCCTCAGGCTGCTGGCCAACATTGGCGTTATCGCCATTTTAATACTATGGATTTACCGAACCAAGAAAAAGAACAATGGTCCGTTGCTCAGTTTTTTTGCGGTAAACATCATCATATTTTTTGTGGCGCTGGTGCTAAATAAGGTAAGCCTTAGTACGGGTGCGGCTTTTGGCTTGTTTGCCGTTTTTTCCATGCTGCGTTACAGAACCGAAGGACTGGATGCCCGCGATATGACCTACCTGTTCATGAGTATTAGCCTTGGTTTATTTGCCGCCATGAGCGCCGGTCTCCCCGATTTCGGCCTGGCTGCGGTATGCCTTGTCACTACGGCACTTTTGCTGGATGGCAATTTGCTTTACAAGCAATACAACAGCAAAGAAATAATTTACGACAATATCCTGCTGATTGTGCCTGATAAACACAAGGAGCTGATAGCCGATTTACGTGTGCGCACCGGCCTTGACATCGCAACAATAGAAATTAAACAGGTGGATTTAATGAAAGACACCGCACTGATAGTCGTTTTCTATGTGTAAAAACATTGCGTGGCTTTTTTGCCTGCTGATTAGCCTGCAGGCCATGGGGCAGGCAAGCTTCGATGATCCCGTGGATGTGCAGGGCTGGTATGCGTTGTCCTTCAACTGTGCTCCGGCAAAAAAATGGAAGCTGGAAGCAGATTATCAGTACCGAAGCATCAACAATCTAAAATCCTACAACGGCTCATACATGAGCCTGGGCGCCTCGCGCAAGGTGGTAAAAAACCTGGATTTGCTCGCAGAATACAGGCTAGCGCTGGTAAGCAAAGGCACCTACCACCGCGGCAGCTTTGGATTTCAATATGGCGTGGACGTCAAGAAATGGGAGTTTGGACTTCGGGGGCTGTTTCAAAACCAGGTACAGGACTTTGATGACACGGCCAAACCCATCGAGTCATCCGGTTATGTGCGGTTTCGGTTGGGTGCAAAATATCCCCTCTCCAAAAATGCAACCTTATATGGTTCTGTAGAGCCCATTTTTAAAATCAACGGCATTTTCATTACCGACAACTGGCGCGATCAGATAGGAATCAAGTACAAAATTAACCGTAACTGGAAACTGGATGCCTTCTACATCTACCGCCCTGACTACGCCAAACGCAAATACAACCGCTATTTTCATATAGTGGGCCTGGGGCTTGTGTATTACCTTAAAGGAAAAAAGAAGGGCTGAGAGAGGGGTTAAAGCTCATCTGCTGCGTTGCCCGGATTGTCATGCTGAGCCTGTCGAACGCATGGCAACCGCGCCCTAACTTCTGACTCTGCACTTCTAACTTTTAACTCAAAGGCAGGATTACTCGTTCGCTGCTCTCACTCGTGATCACGGTGGGGGGTGGCTTCAAACACAAAAGCCCCGGCTCCTGCGTCGCCCGGCTCTTTTTTCATATCCGTTCGCTTGAGCTGCGCTCAGACTGCCGGATATGAAAAAAGCCCCGAATTCAGGGCTTTTGGGTTTGGCGGAGAGGGCGGGATTCGAACCCGCGATAGGCTTTTGACCTATACACACTTTCCAGGCGTGCTCCTTCAACCACTCGGACACCTCTCCCTGGGTCTGCAAAATTACTACATTTGTGGTAACACCATGCATCAAAATGAATATCTGTCAACCTTTTTCAGGACGTAACAAACAAATAAACAATTAAACCAATAAACAATTAAACTATTAAACCACATTAAACAATCACACCAATAACCATGCGCAAATCATTCCTCTTCGGCATCCTGCTGTTAATCACCTACGAAATTCTAAAGGTGTATTTCATTATGCCCATGCCGGGCAGCCAAAAAATGAACAGCCTGGCAACAGCCTATTTTCTGCACAACTGGCGCTGGGGATTTCGACTGCTTTATCTGGCTCTCATGCTCAGGGGAGCAAGAATATCGTTTAAAAATCGTCCCTGGCTCTCTGTTTTGCTGCTATTGCCTTGCATTGGCATTGTTTACCTGTTCAATTTTAAATTGAGTGCCGACTCTATGTTCTATCAGCCAACATCCCTGCGGTATTCAAATTCAGCAGACAATAAGGTAGACAAAGAAAGACTCGTGCTGGGCATCAGCATTAACGGGCAAAGTAAGGCGTGGCCATTGCAGTTTATTGCCTACCATCACCAAATCTGCGATAGCGTTGGCAATACACCCGTAATGGTTACCTATTGCAGCGTTTGCCGCACCGGCAGGGTGTTTTCGCCCATGGTTGAGGGAAAACCCGAATCATTCCGTCTGGTGGGTATGGACCACTTCAACGCTATGTTTGAAGACCATACCACTGGCAGTTGGTGGCGTCAGGTAAACGGTGAATGTGTGGCAGGATCCAGAAAAGGGCAGAAACTGCAGGAATTTCTGTGCAGTCAGGTGGCACTGAAAGACTGGTTAAATATGCATCCTGAATCATTGGTAATGCAACCCGATCCAAAGTTCAGCAAGGATTACAACGACCTGAAAGGCTTCGACGAAGGCACCATAAAAAGCAGCCTGGAAGGCACCGATACCGGCTCGTGGAAAGAAAAAAGCTGGGTGCTGGGTACAGTATTTGAAAATCAGGCTATCTGCTGGGACTGGCAAAAACTGAAAGCAAAAGGCAGTTCTTCAATAGATGTTAATGGATACCGCATTACTGCAAGCATTGAAGCCGGTGGCACACGCTTTTCAGTAAAAAGGTCTTGTACCAAAACTGAAATGGACACCTGCCGAATCTCTTTGCCCGCCTATCAGGAATTTTGGCATAGCTGGCGCACATTTCATCCCAAGACACTGAAAGGGAATTAAAATGTAATTTCGGATAAAAACCGTCAAAACGGGTTCAAAATTTGTTTATTGGTCTCATGGTTTATTGGTTAATGCATGCCGGTCTGTTGCCCATCTGCCAATACTTGATAACTGCTTCATTCCCTAACTAATTCTTTCATTCTTTCATTCTTTCATTAAAAACACTTAAAGCAAACAATTAAACCAATAAACAATTAAACGATTAAACCACCCCAAACAACCGCTTCGCATTCTCCGTCGTTACCCTGCCAATTTCAGCCAGCCCCTGCCCTCTTAATTCGGCCAGAAAGGACGCCACATGATAAACATAGCCCGGCTCGTTGCGCTTGCCCCTGTGTGGCACCGGCGGCAAATACGGCGAGTCAGTTTCCAAAATAATATGCTCCAGATCTATGTGCTTTACCACTTCGGCAATGCCGGCATTTTTGTAGGTTAAAACCCCGCCAATTCCCAGCATCATATTCAATTTGATGGCGCGCCTGGCCTGCTCCATACTGCCACTGAAACAATGCAGTACGCCCCGTAAATTGGTACATTTGTATTCGGCCAATACATCCAACGTTTTATCGGTGCTGTCGCGGGTGTGAAGCACCACCGGCAAATCACGTTCAATCGCAAATTCTATCTGCCGCTTCAATGCCAACACCTGCCTGTCCAGCGTGGTTTTATCCCAGTATAAATCCAGCCCTATTTCGCCTACGGCAATATATTTTCTTTTGTCAAACCAAGCAAGCAATCTATCCAGTTCCTGCTCCCAATCATCTTCCACATCACAGGGATGCAAGCCCATCATGGGAATGCAATAGCCGGGATAGGTATCTGCCAGATGGTGCAAACGATCCACCGTTTCTTCATCCACGTTCGGCATTAAAATCTGCTGAACGCCCTGCCTTTTCGCCGACTGAATCACCTCATCCAAATCTGCATCGAAATGCTTCAAATACAAATGACAATGCGTATCTATTAAGCTCACCATTTGATTTTCTCCTTGTTCAGAAAGGAATCTATTCCCTTCACGCAATCGGCGCTGCCACGGGCCTCCGCATTGAGCGAGGCGGCATATTCCAGGGCTTCATCCATGGGCATTCCGGGCAGTTTGCGCAGCAATTGCTTGATATAACTTACCGAGCCGCCGGAAACGGTATCACAAAGCTGTTCGGCAAAGGCCGAAACTTCCTGTGCAATGTGGTCATCGGAAACGACTTTGTTTACAAGTCCGAGTGCATGGGCTTCTTCAGCCGCAATTACTTTTCCGGTGAGCAGCAGTTCACGCATGTGGTGGCCTGCAATTCTGTATTGCAAATACACCGCCACCAAGGCCGGCACAAATCCGATTTTGCTTTCTGTATAGCCAAACGTAGCTTCGGGTGTGGCATAACAAAAATCACAAAGGGTGGCCAATCCGCAACCACCCGCCAGCGCCGGACCTTCTACCTGTGAAATAAACACCTTGTTGCCGCGATGAATCAAATCAAACAAATCGCGCAGGCGGCGTGAATCTGCCAGGTTCTCCTCGCGGCTAAAATGCCTAAGTTCCTGCAAATACGCCAGATCGGCGCCTGCACAAAATGGTTTATCGGCCGATTTTAACACAATCACTTTCACGGCATCATCGTGCAGCAGGTTTTGTATGGCAGCGGTAAGTTCGCCCACCAGCTGCGGACTCAGTGCATTGCGCTTTTCGGGGCGGTTGAGCACCACATAACCCACGCGGTTTTTAATTTCGGTTATAACCAGTTCCACAGCACAAAGGTAATTAACCCCACCCGATTCCGTTACAAGCCCGCATCATGACCCGGCCGCAGAAAATCGCCTTTCAGCAAAACCACATTTTTCCCTTCCAAAAAACGCCGGTATGACTGCCTGGAAAAATTCTGTGCAGGCATCAATGCCGAGGTATCGGGCAGCCACAAAAGGTTGGCAACAGGCTTGTGTCCGTTATACAGACAACTGCTGTGCGCAGCATGTCTCCACATCTTATTTTCGGGTAACATCAAAGAATCGCCGGGTGTAAAAAAGTGCCAGTGAATGCTGCTGATTCGGTGTGCATTTTCATAGTTGCGCATCAACTGACGCAAGGTATCGGCCCTGCCTTCTGTAACAGGCGAAGAAAGCACATCCAGCCGTTGCCCTGATTTCACCACGGCGGCCATCACGCCCCGGTTTTCAAACACGATCACTTCGTTTGTTTGCTCTTCCCATAACCGGCAAGTAGTTCGCCTGCCAAAATACGCCACCAGTGCCAGTCCCAGCCATAGGCTGTTGCGAGCCGAAAATCCTACAAAAAATGCATACCCAAAAACCATGACCATTAGAAATACAAGCACCATATCCCAGGCATCAAAACCAAATCCGGTGTAGGAAGCACCGGGGATTTTAGCCATAAACCGCGCAGGAACCATCAGCACATCCAGTGCACAAGAAGTAAACCAGGCAAGAAATACACCCACGTAAGGCACCCAACTGAACATCACCACCGCAATGCCCATAAAGATGACAATGGTACTGACGGGAACAATAAACACATTGGCAGGAATAAACAGCAATGGAAAGCTTTTAAACACAAACAACGTAACCGGCAAAGTGCCCAGCGTGGCCGAAATACTGACCAGCGAAAGCTGCCAGGCACCGCGCAGAATGCGATTTTTAGGCTCGTACTTTTCGTTTAGCAACGGATAAAAAAACAAGATGCCCAGCACCGCCAGATATGAAAGCTGAAAACCCACATCCAGCAGGTCGTGTGGCGATATGAGCAGCTGAATGTATGCCGCGGCAAACAGCGAATTATAGGTATTGCCCCTGGCGCCCAGAAAGGTGCGTCCGGCCTCCATGATGCTGAACATGAGCGTAGCGCGAACAACAGACGCAGACAAGCCCGTGAGCACCGCATAGGCCCACAGAAAAACCAGCACGCTCACGCCCTGCCAGAATTTGAGCCGTCCAGGCCGCAGCGAACCCGTAAACAAAAACAGCAGCGCCATGTAAATCAATCCCACGTGCATGCCCGAAACCGCCAGCACATGGATGGTTCCCGTAATGCTGAATGCCTTTAAATCTTCCTCCGCAATATCTGCTTTGTAACCCAGCAACAACGACGACATTAAAGCCGCTTTCTCGGGGGAAAAATGTTTTTGCAAAACCCTGTTAATGGCCGTCACTCCGGCATGGGAAGCCCTTATCAGCGGATTGGGAGAGGCATCCACTTTTTGATAACTGCCTTGGGTTAAATACGCCTGAAAAGTAACCTGCGATGGTCTTACCACTTTCCGAAATGAGAATGCCTCGGGAAAAGCCGCATCCGGTATGGGGGTGAGCACTTTGGGAATGAGGATTACATCGCCATATTGCAGTGAGGTTCCGGCAGGATTGCTCTTTTGGGGCCAGTAAAGCAGTATTTTACCGTTGGCGCCCTGCGAATTTCCCGCACTGTCCGTTGCCTGCAAAACCTCTGCCATGGCGCGTTGCGAGGCCGTTCTTTGTTGCAACGGCTCGGTAATCCTTACATAAAAATATCGGATATCTTTATTTTTTACATTCCCGATATTTTCTGATTTAAAATTATGCGCTCGACCAAGGGTAAGTGTGTAACCCAGCAGCAGATTGAGGACCAGCAGCAACGGCAGTCTCAGCTTCAGTAAACGGGGCTGCGGCTTTTTTATCAGCAGCAAAGCACCGACAACGGCAAGCAGCAGCAGTGCTAAAAATAAAGGTATCAGTAAACGAATATCCGGCAAAGCCAGCCCCAGCCCTACCCCAAAACCCAGCGGCAGCAGCAACCTGATAAAGGGAAATGCGCCCGGATTCATAGCATCTATTAATTAACAGGAACGCTGCAGCAGACGCTTAAACTCCATCGCAGATTCCTGGCGGCGCTGCCAGTTTTTTTCGTTGTAATGCTTGTCGAATATCTCCATGGCATGTGCCGTATCGCGGCTATAGCCCATTTCATCCAGAAACTCCATAAACAACTCTGTGTTTCCGCCAAAAAGCTGGTTGATATATTCAAAACGACGGGTAAAGGAAATTTGTGAGGCAATTTGCTCTGAAGTAATGCGTGGCGGCTTGAAATCATGCTGCTCCTGCAATTCTTCGGAGGGTTCGTGGGTATCAATTTGTCCGTCGAGTGGTAACTCAGTTTGAATGGGCTCTTCAACAGGGTTTTGTGTAGGTTCAGGTTCAGGCTCGGGTTCTGGTTCCGGTTCTGGTTCTGGTTCTACCGGCGCATCAACAATCACTTCCGCAACCGGTGGAGAAACAGCAACAGGCTCGGGTATAATTTCGGGTTCCGGCTCTACCATCAAGGGTTCTATGGAAACCGGCTCCGTTATTTCTTCTTCTATGATCGCAGTTTCTAATACCTCAACTACTTCCTGCATAACGATTTCAGGGTCGGGCTTAACTTCCTCAATTGCAGGATCAGGAGTCGGTATTACTGCAGGCTCAATTTCCACATTAGCCTGCGTAGCAAGATCACTATTGATGTACAATTCGGCAGCCAGTGAACGAATTTTCAACAAATCTTCATGGCGTAACAAGATTTTGTTTTCCGTTTGTTCGGGTTGGTTTAATATTGCCAGTTCATTAAGAATTAATCGGATTTTTTCTGAAACTTTGTTTTCCATATAGATGCGGCAGCAATTTACAACAAACCTCGCGATTGTATGAGTGATTTTACGATAATCTATGGCAGTATGTTTTCGGGCAAAACTACCCGGCTGATTGAGGAATACAACCAAAGTCCGCTACCGGAAACGGAAAAAATTGCCATCAAACCCCTGCTCGACAACCGCTATGCAGCCCACCGCATAAGCAGCCACGGAGGTTTACAACTACCCGGCCACAGGGTTTCCAAGGCCGAAGAAATCTACCCCATTTGTTCAGACAACATCAAAGAAGTTTACATCGATGAAATTCAGTTTCTGGGCAAAAGCATTCCCGATGTGGTATTGGGAATTCTTATGCAAGGAATAAAGGTTGTTGCTTCCGGACTGGACCGCGATTATTTGGGCAGGCCTTTCGGCGAAATGCCCCGACTGATGCGCATGGCAAACCAAAAAATACAGTTGCAGGCCAAGTGTTTTGTTTGCGGCAAGGCATCACACTACACATACCGAACTTCTGGCGGTGATGATTTGGTTCTGGTGGGCCATACAGACATGTACGAATCTCGCTGTAAAACCCATTGGGAAGAAGGAATGGGGCATCCCCTACCCGAGTGGTAAAAAAGCCAACGGCAGCAGCGCATCCAGCCACCAGCGATAGGTATTTTGCCTGAATTTAGCTTCATTTACCATTATAATAATCGATAAACATGCATAAATCGAAAGTCCAAATCCACCATGTAAGTACAAATTCCATTGCATAATTGTTCCTGCAATGGCAACAATAACAAGCCCTACCAAAAGGGATTTTTTTTTGAAGCCGTTATTAAAAAGATTGGCATTGCCAAGTTCTGCATCCTTGTTTCGCTCCATGTAAGCAAATACCAGCACGTTAACCCAACACAATAGCGGCGCAATCAGGGTCTTACCATGCAACGACGGAAACGAAATGGCAAAACCTACACCCAGCGCAATGAGCAGGCTTTTCAAAATCAAAAAACCTTTGGCTGTTTTGGTCCGCAATAAAATATAGAGCAACCCTATTGCCGATGTCGGATAAAACCTTAACATGAAATTGCCCAGGCTTTCCATAAATCCGAAGTAAAAAAGTAATACGCCAAAAGCCAATACAGACAAGGCACAGAGCAACAGGCAGATTTTCAAATAATGACTGAATGATTCCGTGCGAAACCTGCGTGCATCCAAACCATGATCCAGGGCATAATATGCGAGGGTCGCCAGAAAAAGCAGGAGTGAATTGTTATCAAACCGTCCTTGCAGTAAGTAACATAGTGCTACGGCCCAGGCCGTAATAAAAATACCGATGATTTCGGTTAACGGGTAAAAATGCCGAAATTTAGTTTTTGAGTGCAACAATGGAACCTAAGCCGGGAATGGCCCTGCGCAGTGTTTCTTCAATACCGGCCGTCATGGTCATTTCGCTCATTTCGCATGAACTGCAGGCACCTGTTAATCTCAACACCACGTTGCCTTCACCTTTCACTTCCACCAATTCCACATTGCCACCATCAGCTTGTAAATAAGGCCTGATGCTATTTAGCGCCTCTTCAATACGGTTATTCAGGGTATCTGTATCAGTCATGGGGTTGTTTTACAAAAATACTAAACAGATGTTGAATTTACAATACTCACCCTTCGGGCAACCTCAGCCGCCAATGCCAAATAGGGCTTGAACACGTCAGATTCCGCATTGATGCGGCCTTCATCTGCCATGGCCATATAATCCTGAATCAGTGGCAGTTCTCCCAGAAAATCAATGCCGGTTTCTTCAGCCAGTTTTTTGCCTCCGCCTTGACCAAATATATAGTACTTCTTATCCGGCATATCGTCGGGTACAAAGTATGACATGTTCTCCACCACACCCAATATGGGCTTGGCTATAGAAGGCATTTTAAACATTGACACGGCACGTCTGGCATCGGCCATGGCTACTTCCTGTGGAGTGGTTACCAGCACCAGCCCAGTAAGCGGCACCATCTGGCTCAGCGTAATCTGTACATCGCCCGTACCTGGAGGTAAATCAATAATCAGGTAATCTAGTTCGCCCCATTCCGTATCGTTCACAAACTGCCTGAAAGCACTGCTGATCATGGGTCCGCGCCAAACAATGGCCTGATCTGGTGCCGCCATAAACCCGATACTCAGCAATTTGATACCTTGTTTTTCAATAGGAACAATCCATTGCTTACCATCGCGCTGAACCATGGGCTGTGCTTCTTTTACACCAAACATGGTAGGAATGGATGGGCCGTATATATCGGCGTCCAGCAAACCCACGCTGGCTCCCGATTGTCTGAGTGCCAGCGCCAGCGAAACGGCCACTGTGCTCTTCCCCACGCCACCCTTACCACTGCCTACGGCAATTACGTTTTTCACACCGGGCAAAACGGTGTCTTCACTGCGGGTACTGCTTACCTGACTTGTCACTTTGATTTCAACAGCAATATTTGGGTCCACCATCATGCGAATGGCGGTTTTGCAGGCGTTCACCATCATGTCTTTCATCGGACATGCAGGTGTGGTAAGCACAAGGTCAAATGAAATTGTATCGGCAATCTTCAATTGCTGAATCATGCCCAGTGTTACCAGGTCTTTTTTCAGGTCAGGATCGTCAACATGGCTCAGTGCAGCCAGCACTTTTTCTTCGGTAATCATGATTTTTTCTTAAAAACACCAACCATCTTGCGAAAAAAACGTTTTTCAAATTCCCAGAAAAAACGGAATTGCCCGAAAATGGCGCCGTACATCAGTAAAATAACATTGTAAAAAGGCAATATCAGCCAGTAATAACTATAGGTAAACCATTTTTCATTGGCCCAGTCAAATTCTGATTTCAGAAAACGCCTTAACAGCATTACCGTGGTTCCCGTTAGGGCAAAAACACATAAAATAATCCAAACTTTTCCTGCGGAATTTACATTCCAGCGCCGCTTCAGGTTTTCAATCCATGACACAGTGCAAAGGTAATCGTTATTTGGTGCTAACCCTCAACGCATCAGGTAAATTACACCTACCTGTTCTTTGAAGGAAGCATCGCCTTTGGTGGCCCTCAACTTTAGCTCTTCACCACCATCCTTCACCATCACCTTATAAAAATAGGTACCGTTGCCCAGTTTATCGCCAAATTGATCGGTTCCATCCCAGGTCCAGTCGGTAATATTATTGCCGATGCGAAGATTTCCCAGTTCCTCCTTGCTCACTTCCTTCACCACACGGCCTTCCACGTTCATTATTTTAACCCGAATTTCTTCCGGAATTCTGGTTCCCGTGAGGGTAAAGACAAACCGCATTTTACTGGTAAATGGATTGGGATAGGGATAAAAACGGGTAACGGTTTGTTCACGCACAACATTAAAACTGATCTCATAATCATTGCTTCCTGCCTGATTGCCCGAATAATCCCAGCTTTGTACTTTCAATATATAATTGCCATCGGACAGATCTACAGGACGATATTCCATGCGTGCACGGTTCTGATTGTTTTTGGCCGGCGTGTAAACCAGCTCAGCGCCACTCACCAGTTCAAAACTCGACGACCCCGGCTTTTTAATAAACAGAATCATTTTTTGCGAATCGGATTGAAGCAAATGCTTGTTCTCGTCTTTACTGCTCACCAGAATAAACGGCGAGGGACTCACAATTTCTCCATTCATGATGTGTTTACCATCAAACGTCACATCCAGCAAGGGATTAACAATATCTTTTTGCACATAAAAATTGAGGATAGCTGCATTATTCGCCATGCTCAGCTCAGGCTGTTTAAAACCGGGGTTAAACGCAATTTGAAGTGCATAAGGCCCGCTTAAACCCAGTGTTGGCAGTGTTTTACGAAATTCAAGTAACGAATCGGGGCTCAATGCCTTGAATTTCATTTTCCCTGCTTTAACCTCAACCCGGGTGATTTTGTGGTATATTTTATATTCCAAATCAATGCTATCCCTAAAATTCACCTTGCTAATGTTTTTAAAAGGGATTACCACTCGGAATGTATCGCCTTCGTACAAGGTATCATTATAGAATTTATATCCTGCCAAAGGCGAAGGAAAAATACTGCCTTCAGGAACGGGAGCATGTGTTACACGCCAGTGGAGCAAGTTTGGGGATGTATTGCCGGCATCATCAGAAAACTGACCCTTTAAGTAAATATACTTGTATTTTTGGGTATTGACCGAATTGAGGTTTTGTTGTGTTACTGCAGTGCCTGGAATTAGCAATTGTTCTGTCCCTCCTGTATCGACGCCGTAAACAGCCATTGTAAACGCATCATTTTCAACCTTATCAACTTTGGTAATCACCGGCCTTGCGTATAATTCGCCAAACTTATCTGTTGGTCCGATGCGTTCACTTTTCATAAATCCGTTGTTTCCGTCACCAATCATATCCGCTTCAATTCCCACATAGGCGGCAACAGAGCCAAACGTATGTTTTTCCTGAGCAGTTCCCGGCTTGCTTCCCTTTTTACCCAAGCACACCCACATGGCATCAGCAGTGCGGTATTGGGTGCTGTCAAAAATATTACTGCCAATAAGGTTTAATGCTTGAAGCACTTCCGGCTTCCATGTATTGGCGAAATTTTGCCTGCGGCTGAAAATGGTCACATAATTACTGTCGGGCAGGGCATTGATAAAATTGATAAACTTATCCTGCTCATCATTAATATTCATCTGAAAAGCATAATACAGCTGCTCATCAGAACTGTGCCCAAATGCAGTCCAAAGCGATCCTGGCCAGCAATCTGGCCAAACCTTTGAGGGATCTACCGCTTCGCGCAACAGTTTTTTGCCGTTCCACGGGATAGCTACCAGACCTTCCTTACAAACGCCCCAGTTCATGTCTTGTCCGCCAAATCCCCCTTCTTTCACGCCTTTATTTGGATGATAAAAATATTGGCAGTCTATATAAATCTTTTTTAGAACCTTTTTGAATTTCAGACTTTTGGAAGTTGAATCGGTTCTCATATCAACTAATTCATTCTTAGAAACCGGATCCGTATACTGCCAGTGCACATTTTGCATCCAGCCATCAGTATGCTTTTTTATGTAGGTAAAAGAACCTGTCTGCCAGCTGCCGCCTTCATTCACTGAAGTGCTTAAACGGGCTCTCCAGAAATAAGCCAGAGTATCTTTAAGCAGTGGCAATTTAACAGACCATTCGGCAAGGATGGCACGATTTAACGGCTTGCCTTGTTTTTCAAGCGAAATAAGCAGTGGGCTGTTGAACCTGGGCGTTGTGTCCAATTCAAAATAATAATCCTCATTCTGCTTAAAAACATCCCCTGCCTGTGCAATCAAATCCACTGTATCACGGCCCCAGATGGCGAAATCTTTGGGAGACACCAAATTCACACCATTACCCGGAATGTAGCGTTTAAGGGTTGCACCATTATTCAAATAGGTATACTCAGCAGGTGATTTGGCAGGATTCACATAAATACTGAAAAAATTCTCACCTTTTACCTGTGCATCCTTGGAAGCCACGCGGATAAATATTGTATCCTCAAAACCGCGTTGTTTAGACCGAGTGCTGTAATTTCTCTTGGTTATTCCATCGGGATAGACCCATTGCAGATTCACCGAAAAGCTGTCGGACACGCCCCTGCCATAATTGCGAATTACCACTCCTACATCAAAACTATCCATCAGGGCAAAAGCATTTTCAGGTTTCAGAAAAATACTTTGGCTGTTAATGCTGAGATCAGGCAATTGGGGAGTATAGACAGATATTGCGGGATCTCCCTGCAGGAATAACTGTCGCGCATGTATTTTATTGAGCGATGAATTTGGATTCTGCCACTTCGCAAGGGTTGATTTTACCACACCACCAAGAGTTTTATTGGGCGTGGAATCAAAGTAACTTTCGTAAAAATAACGCATCTGAGAACTCAGGGTATAGAGCTCGCTCAGCGACACCTGCCCCATGAAGGCAATCGCGCCCTTTTTCTCTCCCTTGAAAATGCGCTCCCCAAGACCTCTTTGCGTGGTGGGCAAACATGGATTTCCAACCTGACAACCATTGAAGTAACAAATTGGATACTTTCCCTCATTCAGGTATTTTTCGGGCACACCCATGTCTATGTCTGTCACTGAAAGACTGCCATGTCCTAGAAACGTTATCAGCCCTGTGCCACTGTTTATGCGGCTGACAATTTTATCCTTAAAGTTAGGATCAACAATACCCACGGCCGATTTTGAAAATTGTGTTACCACACCTGCAAACGGATCCCCTTCCGGGTACACACGCAGCCCGCCAACAATATTTTTTATAATGGTTGATTCATTAGCAGTAGAACCTCCGCTTAAGTGCAAAATCTGCTTTTGCCATTCCTGGTAGTTGTTTTCAGGACGAATGTAATCCTTCAGTTTATCCTGGTAAACACGAATATCCCGGGCACTGTCAGCCGAAATACGACCGGTTGCAATAGCAGGTTCCATTGTTTTTGAAGTCCCCAGGCCCGATGTAAACATCCAGTCGCTTATGGGATGACCAATCGTAGGAACATGATTAAACTTTTTCAGAGGGTTCAATTGATTCAAACCGTTGCCCCTGTTATATGCATTGTCAAAACCACGCCCGACAAGCAACAAAAACTTGGGTTGCGACGTGGGACTGCTCTTATCTATCAAAAACTTGCAATAGTTGCGAATGGCAAGCGGATGCGCAATTCCGTAACTGAAATAGTCATATAAATTCTGAACCATATTCAGCTGAACACTGTAGCGGTTTTCACGAAGTGCCTTGTAATCATTCAATTCGCCTTTTGGGCTTACCAAAGTGCGGCTTGAAACCATTAAAAACTCACAGTTCCCAACATGGTAATTGTAATTGATTTGCGAAACGGTATCAACCCTGAAAAACGGAAGCATTTCCACACGGCTTTCATCTATGAGGGAAACCCTTCCCCGCTGCGGCATGGGCGGCACAAGCACCGAAAGATTGCGGCTCACAGCATCAACCGAGCCCGTATACCTTAAGCCATTGGTTTCATCATAGAAAACAGGCGTCTTTTGGAAGTTGTTGCCATAATTAGCCCATGTTTCCGTGTGGGCTGCATACGCAGAATCTTCATAGAAAAAATAACGTGCTGAGTCTTTACAATCATTTTTGCGCGGATAATGCAAAACGGTATGCGAATGCCCATACATCCCACTTGTGGAGCCATTTACAAACTGTGGATTAAATATTAAAAAGGATTGCTCCTGCCCCATATCCGACGGATTAAGCCTATATCGCTGTGTAACAGGCCTGACACCCAGAAATGTGGTATCGGAAAGCAATTTTTTAATATTTCCATCAGCACTTATTTGTGTGGAGAAGCGGTTGTTGGAAACGGTACTTCCCGCAGAGGGCGGTGTATGCGCCGTTAATCCCGATTCCAGTTCGGGTGCAGGACCCGCAGGAAAGTAATCTGGATGTTTCAAGGTAACAGAATACTGTCCGGGAGCCCAGAAATAGTCGCCCACAAAACCCTCCCCGGGCATATATTCACTGTAGAAAACAGCATGGTTACCCAACGCCATATACTCACCCTCGCAGTAATTCTGGTCCGGTGCATACTCAAATCTGCTGATATGGTAATTGCGGGATGGAATTTTTGCCGTTCCGGAAAAAGTTGAATATCGAAGGTTTTTCCTACCGGGCCTCAGGGTAAAAAAATACACATTGGTATCCGACATCATATTTTTTAGCTGATGCCGCTGGTATTCAGGCTTGTCATACAAACCCTGATCAATCTCGCCCGTTGCCGGATGCCCTACAAACTCAATGTAATCAAATGCATCCAGACGTTTATTCCCGTTCAGATCATTAATGTAAACCGGAACCTGTCTTCCCATGTTATACATGGCAAAATCATCGATGGAAATGGAATTCAGATAGAGCCCTCGGGCAGTAAGCCAAGGTTCGATAGAAAAATAACCCAGCCGGTAAACATTATCCTTCCAGATTTTAATTTTACCGTGAAACTGCGTCCAATCTATCCACTCATTGCCGTAGGTTTGCGAATAGGATGAAGAAATGCCGGCAATGGCCAAAAACAGCCCCAAAGCCAACCTCCTTATCCTAAAAACCATACTACAAAAATATGGAAAATATTCCAAATAAAAGTCACGACAAAGCCACTCTGGTCATGATGCCGATGCCGCTTGGCAGCCTGTCTGCAAGCAGCATGAACCACGCCGATTTCATGACCCAAATTGCAGGCATACAATATTGGGTAGTTGAAAATGCCCGCACATTCAGGCGTTTTATATCCTCGCTGCAGTTGGGCATTAACATAGACGCACTTCATATTTTTGAACTTCACCGGGACTTTGACAGGAATGCGCTGGCTGTTTTTCTCAATGGAAAAATCAATAAAGGAAACATTGGCGTAGCCAGTGAAGCCGGTGTTCCCGGCATGGCCGACCCGGGTGCTGAAATTGCCGCCTGGGCGCATGAAAATGAAGTAAGGGTAATCAGTATTTGCGGTCCATCCAGCATCATACTCGCACTGAGTTCCAGCGGCCTGAACGGACAGCATTTTACCTTCCACGGCTATGCGCCGGTAAAGGATGATGAACTGCGTAGCTTTCTGGGCAAAATTGGAAAAGATTGCGAAAAAACGGGCTATACGCAGGCACTCATAGAAGCACCATATCGCTCTGACCGGCTTTTATCCACTTTACTCAGTGTTTTACCGCCATCCCTTAAAATCTGCATGGCCTGCAACCTGCATGAGCCTGATGGTTTCACAAAAACCATGACAGTGAAAAGGTGGAGAGAAAACAAACCCGTTTTAGGTAAAAATCCCTGCATCTTTCTTGTTGGCAAATAGCATCGTAAAATGATGAAATCATTGTACCTTTGTTGCGAAAACTTTATATCATTTCATGGTAAACGATATCTTTAAAAAAGTATTAAACCGCATGGGTCCGCTGGGCGAACATGCTGATGACGCTCACGGCTATTTTACATTCCCAAAACTCGAAGGCCCAATTGGTCCGCGCATGGTTTTCAATGGAAAAATGAAGTTGAACTGGAGTTTAAACAATTACCTTGGTCTTGCCAACCATCCCGAAGTGATGAAGGCAGATGCAGATGCAGCCGCTCAGTTTGGTATGGCTTATCCCATGGGAGCCCGCATGATGAGCGGAAACAGTAACTACCATGAACAGCTGGAAAAAGACCTTGCCGATTTTATCGGCAAACCCGATGTGATTCTCCTCAATTTTGGTTATCAGGGCGTGGTTTCAGCCATTGATGCGCTGGTGGACCGCCATGATATAATAGTCTACGATGCAGAATCGCACGCCTGCATAATTGATGGCATGCGCCTGCATATTGGCAAGCGTTTCATGTATCAGCACAACAATATTGAAAGTCTTGAGAAACAACTTACCCATGCTACCAAACTGGCTGAGAAAACCGGGGGAGCCATTATGGTTATCACAGAAGGCGTTTTTGGAATGAGCGGATCACAGGGTAAACTCAAAGAAGTTGTTGCCCTTAAAGAAAAATTCAATTTCCGCCTGTTTGTAGATGATGCACACGGATTTGGCACCATGGGCAAAACAGGTGCAGGCACAGGCGAAGAGCAAAACTGCATGGACGGCATCGATGTGTATTTCAGTACGTTTGCTAAAAGCATGGCAGGTATTGGCGCTTTTATTGGATCAACAAAAGAAGTAATCAAATATTTGCGTTACAACATGCGCAGTCAGATATACGCAAAAGCGCTTCCCATGCCGCTAACCATTGGATCTATCAAGCGTTTGGAACTGATTAGAACGCGCCCCGAACTGAAAGATAACCTGTGGAAAATCGTGAATGCCCTGCAAAACGGACTTCGTGAGGCAGGATTTAATATTGGTATCACCACCACACCGGTTACGCCTGTTTTGCTAAACGGTACCATACCTGAAGCTACCCACATGACTTTTGACCTGCGCGAAAATTTCGATATTTTCTGTAGCATCGTGGTTTATCCGGTGGTCCCCAAAGGTGTAATCATGTTAAGACTAATTCCTACCGCGGTTCACACCCTGGAAGATGTGGAAGAAACGATCAATGCGTTCAAAGCCATTAAGCATAAGCTGGACAGCGGACAATACCGTCAGGAAAAACTGGCTACCGCAAAACCTTAATAAACGCTATGCGCAAACAAAGCCCCGGCCCGTGGGTGTCTCTTACCAGGAGCGAATATGCCGGGGCTTTTTTTATGCTTTTGCTGGCCGTATTGCTGGCGCTCATTCCTGCCATTTTCAGTATGAAAGGGCAATCCGGGATTATCTACCATACAGACAGCGCTCAGCGTGCCGCCTTAATGGCAAGGCACCTCGCTGCCACAGATTCGTTCTTTAAAAAGCGGAAAAACAAATTTATTCCGTGGCAGCGATTAAGATCTGGTGACCTTGAAAACATGGGGCTTACTGCAGAGGAGGCAGAACGCGTTTATCAAAAAATAAAGATGGGGCACAAATATGCTTCGCTGGCTGAATTGAGCCACGAAACCGGAATAGATACCACAGCACTAAAAAAAGTGGTAAGCATTTATTCTTTCCGAGATAAGAAACCAGAAAAACAAAAAGCGGAAACGTTAGAATTAAACAGCTGCGACACGACCGCCCTGATTGCCCTGCCGGGAATTGGCAGCAAAACAGCACAAAGAATTATTCGTTTTCGGGATGCGCTGGGTGGTTTCTACAAGAAAGAACAACTGCTGGAAACACGATACACTGATTCAATAATCCTGCGCAATTTATTGCCGCAATTAACCTTAAATCCATCGTTAGTAAAGAAAATCCCCATTCAAACGGCAAATTTGGAGACATTAAGGAAGCATCCTTATCTGAATGAAAGACAGGCAAAAATTATTCTATCATTTCGCGGTCAGCATGGAAAATTGACGGAAAACCTCCTTAAAGAGATAAAAATTATTTCAGCAGGAGAACTGGCTAAAATATTGCCTTACCTGAATTTTAACGAATAATCGGTTTTCTTTACCAAAATGTGATCTTGTGTACATATACATGCAACATTGATACGTATTTTTGCAGACCAATATGGAATTTTCATCAGACGAAAACGTGCAAATGATCAGGCAGACCGTAAAGGATTTTGCTGAGAAGAATATCCGACCCCATTTTATGGAATGGGATGAAAGTCAGGAATTTCCTGTGCATGTTTTTAAATCCCTTGGTGAACTTGGATTAATGGGTGTGCTTGTGCCCGAAGAGTACGGTGGCTCAGGGCTTGATTACCATGAATATGTGGCTGCTATTGAAGAATTGGCCAAGGTTTGTGGCAGTATTGGACTCAGCATGGCGGCCCATAACAGTCTTTGTACTGGGCACATTATGATGTTTGGCAATGAAGAACAGAAAAAACGCTGGTTGCCCAAACTGGCCACCGCCGAATGGATTGGTGCCTGGGGACTTACGGAAGCCAACACAGGCTCGGATGCCCTGCGCATGCAGTGCATAGCCAAGAAAGATGGCGATGAGTGGATTTTGAATGGCACCAAAAACTGGATCAC
>Ga0194118_10003136_pt1 | contig 19737 bp, 20 predicted proteins | sample TA2MahsurfametaG_2_FD_148662 | JGI IMG/M metagenome (GOLD analysis project Ga0194118, IMG submission 148662) | Freshwater microbial communities from Lake Tanganyika, Tanzania - TA2015013 Mahale N5 surface | ecosystem: Environmental > Aquatic > Freshwater > Lake | place: Tanzania: Lake...
AAATGACTTACCCGAAGGTAAGTCATTGATTTTACTTGGTAGGTCGTGCAGGACTTGAACCTGCGACCAACGGATTAAAAGTCCGCTGCTCTACCAACTGAGCTAACGACCCGAAGCCCACAATTATACTCAGACGAAAAAACTTTTGTCAATCATAGGCTTATCGGTTTTGCATGGTTTGGCTGCCAACCGCTCACTTAAGTTCTGCCAGGCGCTCTTTACCGGTTTTTGCGGCGGCACTGCTGGGAAAGCGCTTAATCAGGTTATTCAGCGTTTGCCGAGCTGCAGTTTTATCCTTCACGTCGCTTTGGCACTCGGCCATGCTGAGCATGGCATCGGGTGCGCGCTGGCTATTCGTGAAGCGCGTAATAACCGTTTGAAAAGCGGGTATTGCGTTAACGCAGTCCTGAAGGGCGTAGTAGCTCGAGCCTAACCAAAAATATCCTTGCGACAGATTGGTCGAGTCGGGAAATCGCTTCAGAAAATCAGTGAATCCTTGCGCTGCGGCCCGAAAATTCTGCGACTTGAACTGGGTAAGCGCCAGATCATAGGTGCGCTGCTCCGACATTGGTTCGTCTGCGGTCACTGGCGCTGCTGAGCTATCAGGTGCCGCTGCGTCCGGACGCCTCTGATCCAGATGTACCAGCTTACCCTCGATCGCCCCTTGTTTATTTTCTATGGTCGACTGCCGCGCCTCAAAGCTAGTTTGTTTGGCTTCTGTGTTGGATTGCCGGTTGTCGAGCGCTGCCTGCTTTTGGTCGAGCACGCGCATGCGCTGATCAAGATCGGCATAAAAATCTTTCTGCCTGCGCTGAGTATTGACGATGTCATTTGCGACCACCTCGATCTGCCCACGCAGCGCCGCGATCTCGAGTCGGAGCTTGTCGATTTCTTCGCTCAGTTTGAGCAGCGCTTTGGTGTCTGCTTTGCTATCGATACGCGCGCCAAGCGGCTGAAGCTTGCTGTCAACGCCTTGTTGTAGCGCGTCTAGCTTGGCATCAAGCCGGCTACTGAGCTCATTGACTTGTTTGCGTAAGTCCAGAAGCGAGCGCCGCGCCTCGACATCCTCAAACAGCGCATGCGCGCTGATGGGTACCAAAATGAAAAGCGCCGCCATGACGGCGGCGCGCACTACAGGCATTGAGATGTTCATTGAATCGATCAATAAACGATATCAGCGCGGCGGTTTTCCATCCACGCGGCTTCATCGCTGCCGCTGGCTTTGGGCTTCTCTTTGCCGAACGAGATGGCTTCCATTTGCGAATCACGTGCACCTGCCAGCGCCATGGCTCTGCGTACTGCCTCGGCACGCTTTTGGCCGAGCGCGAGGTTGTATTCGCTACCACCGCGCTCATCGGTGTTGCCCTGAATGATGACTTTACGATCCGGGTTCGAAGCCAGGAACTTGCCGTGGGCCTCAACCAGCGAGCGGTACTCTTCTTTCACGGTGTACTGGTCGTAGTCGAAGTAAATGCTGCGCTTGGACAGGATGTTCGACGGATCATTTACCGGGTCAACCGCTGACGCGCTTGAGGCGCTGCTCGCGCCAGAAGATTTGCTTGTGTTGCCCGATGAGCCAGCAGAAGTCGAAGGCGAAGACCCGGAAGACGATGAGCCGCCGCTCGAAGCCGACGAAGCGTTGCGGTCTTCTACCGGCGGTGCTTTATCCGTCAGCTTGACGGTCGAACACGCACCCAGCAGCGCAAAGGCAATAACGCTTATAAGTATTTTTACGCCATTCATGGCATTTCTCTCCTTGGTTGGTTAAGCAAAATTGTTATTCACTACTTGGTAAACGGTCCCCACGCGGGCTCGCGAATCGCCGACGCGCGGGCATTCAAGGTGTAGCGCGAACCACCATCAACAGACACCACGGCCAGATGCGCACGGCCGCCTGATTCGCTCGCGTACATGATGTAACGGCCGTTCGGTGCAAAGCTGGGTGATTCGTCGCGCGGCCCGTCTGACAGCCGGCTCTCTTGCCCGCTTGCCAGCTCAAGCACGTAGACCTGAAAGCGTCCCTCGCGCCGCGAAATGTAGCTCAAAAGCTTGCCATCGGGTGAGATGGCTGGGCTGATATTGTAGCTACCGTTGAACGTGACTCGGCGCCGTTCGCCGCCATCGGCATTCATGCGCCAGATTTGCGGCGATCCGCTGTAGTCGCTAGTGAAATAAAGGGTTTGGCCGTCGGGTGAAAAGCACGGCTCGGTCTCGATGTCGGCGCGGCCAGGCACGCGGCGCAGATCGGTGCCGTCAACATTCACGGTGTGAATTTGCGTTGCGCCATCGCGCGCCAGTGCAATCGCTAGACGGCGACCATCGGGTGACCATGCAGGCGCCGAATTGCTCCCCTTGAAGTTGGCCACAGCGATCCGCTGCCGGGTTGCAAGCTCCTGCACATAGACCACTGGTTTCTTGAGGTTGAACGAGACGTAGGCGACCTTGGTGCCGTCAGGCGACCAAGCCGGAGAAATCACGGGCTCGGAATCACGAAACGCGGCGAATGCGTTCTCGCCATCGGAATCGGCGATCTCAAGGCGGTACTCGTTACCGCTGCGGGCCACGTAGGCGATGCGGGTAGCGAAAGGGCCGCGAATGCCGGTTAGCCGCTCAAAAATATCATCAGCAACCCGATGCGCGGCAAGCCGAATGAATTGCGGATTTGCCTTCAGGCCCGATGAGGTGAGGGTGACGCCTTTGGTGGCGTCATGCAGACGGTAGCGAATCTCGATACGGCCATCGGCGCGGCTGAGTGTGCCGCCGAGCACCGCATCAGCGCCTTTGGATTTCCAGAAAGCGTCATCGACCGTGCCGGTTTCTCTTACCAGGTCGTTGGATGGGATCACACGAAACAAACCACTGCGCTGCAAGTCGGCAGCGATGATGGCGGTGACCTGATTATCACCGGCGGGATCATCCCAGAACTGGCCGATTGCGATCGGGATCTGGTTAGCGCCGACGCCGGCAATTTCTACCCGTAGCTGTGCAAGCGCGGTGCTGAGGGGGTAAAGACCACCGATCAGGCCGCACGCAGCCACGGATTGCAGGAAAAATCTTTTCTCGGGTGAAGCCATGGTCATGGTTCTTTCAGACGCTGCCTGACGGTAATCGACGGTGGTATCTTGCCGGTAGCAGGGTCGCGCTCGAAAGGCGCTGTCGAGTACACCGCACGCTTAACAGCCTCGTCAAACGCCGGGTAACCTGATTCGCGCAGTATTTTAATATCTTTTACGCTGCCGTCTGGTAAAAGTTCCAGCTCATATTCAATGGTTGGATTTCCAGGAACTGCATCCGACGCGACAAAGCGCGTGTTGCGTTTGATCCTGGAGGCCAGTTTGTTGAGGTAGCTGGCGTCAAATTTCGGTCCGGAGTTTCGCTCAGCCTCACCCGCGCCGGTGTCGCCGGCCATCGCTTGCAGACGTTTTAGTTCTTTTTCACGGCGAATTTTTTCCAGCTGGCTGTCTGCCGCCTCTTCCTGACGGTTTCGAATTTCCTCAGAGGCTTTGTTCGCCAATTCTTGCTTGCGCTTATCGTCTGCTTTTTTCTTGTCGAGATCAGCGAGACGTTTTTTTTCATTTTCTTCGGCGATACGTTTCTTCTCTTGCTCTTCTGCGAGTCGTTTTTTTTCTTTTTCTTCGATCTGACGTTTCTTCTCTAACTCTTCAGCCAGTTTTTTCTCGAGCTCCTGCTTGCGTTTTTTTTCAAGCGCGATATCAGGATCAGGTGTTTTCGCGACGGGCTCGGGCGGTGGCACTGGTTTTGATGGCGCAGGCTTGGGCGGTTCCGGTTTCGGCGGCTCTGGCGCAGGCTCGGGTAGCGGCTCGGGCTTGGGTGCGGCTTCGCGCGCCTGCGGGCTCCAAATCTCCGCCTCGATCGCAACCGGCACCGTGTTTTGCCAAGACACGCCAAACCAAAGAAACGCAATCAACGCGATGTGCACTAGCGCCGCCAGCAGCAGTGCTCGTAAGCGACCGGGTTCTGCCGGTACCTGGTAGGGGACAGCGGTAGCGTTCAAGGTAACGTCAACGCGTGGCAAGGCCGACGCGACCAATACCGGATTTATGCGCCAAGCTAATGGTTTGTACGACTTCGTCGTATTTGATGTCTTTGTCAGCCGCGATCATGAGCGGTAACTCAGGATGCTTGCGACTCAAATCGGCCAGCGCGCTCGCGAGTTGCGCACGGTTGTTGACCTTGTTGAATTTTTGCCCATGAATGCCGACGCTTGCTGCGCCATTTGCGCGTAACTCAATCTCAATATAGTCGGTCGGCGGCTGCGTGGACTGACCGGCTTTGGGTAGCTTGATCTCGGTCGGCGGAATCATGGGTGCTACCACCATGAAAATTACCAGCAGCACCAGCATCACGTCGATGTAGGGAACAACGTTGATCTCGGCTTTGAAGCGCCGAGTGCGCCCGCTTCTCATGGACGAGTTATTGTTCATTTCAGCGCGCCTGCCGCTGCAGGATGTTTAGAAATTCTTCAATGAAGCTCTCGAACCGGATCGAGATACGGTCAATATCATGCGAGTAGCGGTTATACGCAACCACCGCCGGGATAGCAGCAAACAGACCGATCGCAGTAGCGATCAGTGCCTCTGCAATACCCGGCGCGACCGCAGCCAGCGTTGCCTGCTGCACGTTGGCCAGACCTCGGAATGAATTCATGATGCCCCACACAGTGCCAAACAGACCAACATACGGCGACACCGAGCCGACCGACGCAAGAAAGGCGAGATGCTGCTCGAGTGCATCCATTTCACGCTGGTAGGCGGCACGCATCGCCCGCCGCGCACCGTCGATCAGTACTGCGGTATCGATATTTTTGCCGCCGAACGAGACACGCGCTTTTTTATACTCCTCCATACCCGCTTCGAAGATTCGTTCCAGCGCGCCACCACCACTACGGCGGCGGCTGGCGGTAACTTCCTCGTACAAGGCATTCAAGTTCGCGCCCGACCAGAAAGCGGCTTCGAACTCGGTTGTTTGCTGCTTGGCGCTACGTATCGAAAAAAGTTTTCTGAAGATGTAGAACCAGCTCATCAGCGACACCAGCGCGAGCAGCGCCATCACCAGCTGTACCAGTAGCGAGGCATTACTAATTAGTGCAACGAAAGAAAGATCTTGAGTGACGGTCATCATGTTGATTGGATTTCTCGCAAGGGGTGCGTAGAGGTGAGTAGCTGGGTCGGGTAGCAGTCTGCGGCAACAATAAGGTGCGTGTCGGCGTAATTACACATGAAGACGAATCTGCTCTCTAACATGTGCTGGCAAGGGCGCAGGCCGTAAGCTGACGGTGTCCACGCATCCCACTCTGACATGGCAAGTGCATAGTAATCTGGGTTGATCATCAGCTTGTTCAAGCCAGGCTTGTTGTTGAAAGCTCACCGATGCCCGGCCAAGATTCTCCACGACGACTGATATCTCAAGCTGGTTGTCTAGTCTGGCCGGTGCGTGGTAATCGATCACGCAGTGCGACACAACGAAAGCACGATGCGAGGTTTGCGATAACTCGCTTTGGTGAACGCCTGCAGCACGTAACCATTCTGTGCGGGCGCGCTCGAAAAACTTCAAGTAGTTTGCGTAGTAGACAATTCCGGCGGTGTCAGTGTCTTCATAAAAAACTCTTACCGGCCAACGAAACACGCGACTCATCCGTTGCGCTTGACGGCGAATGGCGAGAAGCCCTGGCAGGTCGGCATCATCTCGATCTGATTGACGTTGATATGCGCAGGCAGCGTTGACACCCAGTGCGCGGCCTCGGCGATGTCGTAGGCAGTGAGGGGCTGAATGTTGGCGTAGACCTTGGCGGCCGCCTCATCATTACCCTTGAAGCGCACATTAGAAAACTCGGTACCGCCGGCCATGCCGGGTGCAAGATTAGTCGCTCGCACGCCAGTGCCGACCAGATCGGCGCGCAGATTCAGCGTGAACTGCTCCACAAACGCTTTACTCGCGCCGTACACGTTACCGCCGGGATAAGGGTAGGCACCAGCCACTGAGCCGATATTGATAATCAAGCCGCTACCACGGGCCACCATTTGGGGTAGCAGTGCGCGTGTCATCCAGACCAGGCCCTGGCAGTTGGTCGCGATCATGGTTTCCCAGTCATGCAGGTGCGCTTCTTGGGCTGGCTCGAGACCCAGCGCGAGCCCGGCATTGTTGACCAATACATCAATGGCGCGCAGCTCAGTGGGAAGTGCCGCGAGCATTGCGTCTATCGAGGCTTTGTTGGTGACGTCGAGCTCGTGGGTGGTAAGCGATGGGCCAAGCTCTTGCGCCAGCGCAGCCAAACGATCGGTTCGGCGAGCGGCAGCGATAACGCGGTGGCCCTCGCGGACGAATCTGCGCGCAATAGCGGCGCCGAAACCCGAGCTGGCGCCAGTGACAAGTACGATCATGAAGAAATCCGAATCGACCGCTGGTCGGACAATCACCGGATTCTAGCGGAAAAGACCGGCGAAAGCCGGCGACCATCCTTGCTGAAACACCCTGCGTCCTCTAAAATTTCGAGGTTTTCTGCCTTGCATGACCGGATTCCTGCGCAGTGTTTCCGGTGCGCCGAACACCCTCGCTACGCGTGCGGACGCTTTGACCGAAGTTTGCCGCAACCCAGACCCGTCGGCGGGTAGCCTCGAACACTGACAGGCTTGTGCCAGTGTCGGGGCGATAACTCTTTCTGATGACGCATCACCTGACCTACCCTTGGGAGCCCCTGAATGTTTTCCAGCCAGCACACCATTGCCGCCGTTGACCCTGATCTGTGGGCGGCGATTCAACAAGAGAACGAGCGCCAGCAAGAGCATATTGAGCTGATCGCCTCCGAGAACTACGCCTCACCAGCGGTGATGGCAGCACAAGGCTCGCAGCTGACGAACAAATACGCCGAGGGCTATCCGGGCAAGCGCTACTACGGTGGCTGTGAATTTGTCGATATCGCTGAACAACTCGCGATCGATCGCTTGAAAGAACTCTACGGCGCCAAGTTCGCCAACGTACAAGCCAACTCCGGCTCGCAGGCGAATCAGGCCGTGATGCTGGCGTATTTGCAGCCGGGCGACACCGTGATGGGTATGTCGCTGGCTGAAGGCGGCCACCTAACCCACGGCATGGCGCTGAATCTGTCGGGCAAGTGGTTCAAGGTGGTGTCGTACGGTCTGGATGCGAAAGAAGAGATCGACTACGACCAAATGGAGCGCTTGGCGCATGAGCACCGCCCGAAGATGATCATTGCCGGTGCCTCAGCCTATGCCCTGAAGATTGACTGGGCGCGCTTTGCCAAGGTCGCCAAAGACATCGGCGCCTTGTTCCTGGTGGATATGGCGCACTACTCCGGCCTGATTGCCGGCGGTGTGTACCCCAACCCGGTACCGTTTGCGGACGTGGTGACGTCTACCACCCACAAGAGCCTGCGCGGCCCGCGCGGCGGCATCATCCTCATGAATGATGAAGAGGTGGCCAAGAAGATCAACAGCGCGGTGTTCCCCGGCATGCAGGGTGGCCCGCTGATGCACGTGATTGCGGCCAAGGCGGTGGCGTTCAAGGAAGCCTTGTCGCCCGAGTTCAAGCTGTATCAGCAGCAGGTGTTGAAGAACGCCGATGCGCTGGCCAAGGCCTTGATTGAGCGTGGGTTGCGGATTGTGTCGGGTCGCACCGAGTCGCATGTGATGCTGGTGGATTTACGCTCGAAGAAGCTGACCGGTAAAGAAGCTGAGGCGGTGCTGGGCTCGGCGCACATTACCTGCAACAAGAATGGCATTCCGAATGATCCGGAGAAGCCGTTTGTGACCTCGGGCATTCGCCTGGGCTCACCGGCGATGACGACGCGTGGCTTCAAGGAAGCGGAAGCCACCAAGGTCGGTCATCTGATCGCCGATGTGCTGGATAACCCGCATGACGCGGCGACGATTGCGCGTGTCAAGGCTGAGGTCAAGCTACTGACCGATGCGCACCCGGTGTACGCACGATAAGCAGCGAAAAACCCAGAGGGTGTGGCGTTGTACCAGGCTCCCACAGAGGAGCCGAGAGTGCCCATAAACAATTTTTACTATTGAGATACAAGGAGAGATCCATGGCTGGACGTAATTTTTTATTTGTACCGGGACCCACCAATGTTCCGGATCGTGTACTGCGCGCAATGATGGTGTCGATGGAAGATCATCGTTCGCCTAAATTCCCTGCACTCACCAACGACATGATGCCGGGGTTGAAAAAAGTTTTCCGCACCGAGCATGGCACACCGTTTATTTTTCCGTCGTCGGGTACCGGCTGCTGGGAAGCTGCCGTCACCAATACCCTGTCACCCGGTGACCGCGTTTTGGCTGCACGCTTTGGTCAGTTCAGCCATCTCTGGATTGATATGTGCACCCGCCTCGGTCTCGACGTTCAAATCGTTGATTGCGAGTGGGGCACGGGTGTGCCGCTGCAGCAGTACACCGACATCCTGAAAGCCGACACCAGCCACAAGATCAAAGCCGTTCTGGCCTGCCACAATGAGACCGCGACCGGTGTCACCTCGGATATCGCAGGTGTACGCGAAGCGCTCGACGAGGCCAAGCACCCTGCGCTGTTGTTTGTGGATTGCGTTTCCTCGCTCGGCTCGATCGATTTCCGCTTCGATGACTGGGGCGTGGATATGGCTGTGTCTGGCTCGCAAAAGGGTCTGATGCTTCCTGCTGGCTTGGGCGTTCTGTGCGCCAGCCAGAAAGCGCTCGCGATGCGTGAAAGTGCGCAGATGAAACGTGCTTACTTCGACCTTGGCGACATGCTGAATGCAAACGCGACCGGTTACTTCCCCTATACCCCAGCGCTGTCGTTGATGTACGGCTTGGTGGAATCACTCAAGATGATCGAAGAAGAAGGTCTCGATAATATCTTCGCGCGTCATCATTACCTGGCTGAAGGTGTTCGTGCTGCAGTCATCAAAGGCTGGGGCTTGAAGCTGTGCGCAAAAGAAGCGAAGTGGTACTCCGATACCGTATCCGCGATTCTGGTCCCCGAGGGCAAGAATGGCGCAGAGGTGATCGCACGTGCCTACAGCCGCTATAACGTTTCCTTGGGCGCTGGTCTGTCGAAAGTAGCAGGCAAGCTGTTCCGTATCGGTCACCTCGGTGACATGAACGAAGTGCACCTGATGGCGGCGATTGCCGGTGCCGAGATGGCGATGCTCGATTGCGGTATCTCGGTAACGCCGGGTAGCGGCGTCGCGGCAGCCAGCGAGTACTGGCGCACCCACCAGCCACCATCAGGCTTGCTGATTCGTGGTACCCCGAACGAGCTCAAGGAATCGCATGGAAAGAATAGTCTTCCTCGATCGGCAGTCGTTAAAGGCTGAGGTCCGCAAGCCGAGCTTCGCGCACCACTGGGAAGAGCATTCGCAGACGTTGGAGCCGTCGGTCGCAGACCGACTGGCCGACGCTACTATTGCGATCACCAATAAGGTGCCGATTCAGCGCGCTTCGTTGGAGCGCTTGCCCAAGCTGAAAATGATTGCGGTCGCAGCTACTGGCTACGACGTGATTGATGTAGACGCTTGTCGTGAGCGCGGTATTGCGGTTGCCAATATTCGCAACTACGCAGTGCACACAGTACCCGAGCATAGCTTCGCACTGATCTTTGCGTTACGTCGCAATCTGGTCGCGTATCGCGAAGATGTGCTGCGTGGTCGTTGGCAGGCGCAGGATCAGTTCTGCTTTTTTGATCATTCGATTCAGGATCTGCATGGCAGCACGATCGGCATTTTCGGTGAGGGTGTGTTAGGCCAAGGCACCGCAGCCATCGCGAAAGCGCTGGGCATGCGTGTGCTGTTTGCAGATCACCCGCCACCGAAATCACCGGATGTTGAGTTTACTGATCAGGAAGTGGTGTTTGCAGAGTCCGACATTATTTCGCTGCATTGCCCGTTGACGCCGTCATCGCGCAACTTTATTGGTCTTGAGCAGTTCAAGAAAATGAAGCGCAGCGCGATTTTGATTAATACGGCACGCGGTGGCTTGGTCGATGAGCAGGCGTTAAAAACTGCACTGGAAACAGGCTTGATTGCCGGCGCAGGTTTTGATGTGCTGACGAAAGAACCACCCAAACAAGGTAACCCTTTACTAGATATAAAAACGCCGAACCTTATTCTCACGCCGCACGTTGCTTGGGCATCGGATGGCGCGATGCAATTTTTGGCGGATCAACTGATCGATAACATCGAGTGCTTTATATCAGGTAAGCCGCAGCATTTAGTCACCTGATACCTTTATCTCCTCTGGTCTCTCTGTAGTACCTTTCAGCGCACCTCCGGGTGCGCTTTTTATTTTTCTGATTTTTTTACTATGTTGTTTTTTCTGATTTTTATGCAGGTTAACTGCCAGTCAGAGTTGATGACTAATTCTCGAGCACAGAAGAAAAGATGCTTTCTCATGCACAATTTATAAATTGTTAAGTAAATTTATGTATATCGTTTTGTCAACATTGGTTCAAAGCCGATTCTCTTGATTTATGCCGAAATAGGAGTATCTTAGCTTCAACGGTGTTTTGTGGTGTGCGACCTGGAAAGTCGTCAGAAGCGGCCACAAAACAGCAGTGTTGAGGGTTGGGCCGGCAATCAGGGCTCCTAGTCCGATAGCCTTTTTGCCAGTGCGGCTCTGCAGCGAAAGGGGCGAAGATGCCCTTCATAACAACCTGAGGAGACAAAGATGACTGATAAACAAAGGCCATTTGGTGTTTCGATGACGGAGCGTGAGTTTGCAGAGTGCCTACATGCTGACGAATCGGCGTTCCGCTCGCCGATTCCCACGCAGATGGTGTCGAACGGCGAGTACAACCCCTTGCCACAAACCGAGCACCAGAAAAAGGTCGAGTTCCTGATCAAGGAAATGGCTGACAAGGAAGCCAAGCGCCATAACATGAGCCGCCGTGACTTTTTGGCGACCTCATCCGGAATGGCGACCGCATTCCTAGCAATGAACCAGGTCTACGGCAACATGTTCGAGGTGAGCGAGTCGGAAGCGAAGAACCCGGATGCTGCAGGTGACCGACGTGCGAAGTACAAGGGTCAGTTCATTTTTGATGATCAAACGCACTTCATTCGCGATGACTTTAAGGAGGAAGGTCTGCTCGGCCTGACTAAGTGGGCTGAGGGCGCTAAGGTCAATCCTAACATTGGCCACGTCCCCACGAACTTATCACGGTATAAGATGGACAACTACCTCAAGGAGATCTTCCTTGATTCGGATACCTCGGTTGCACTCTTGTCAGGCGCACCGTTTGATGATCCGAATTGGTGGCTGTTATCGAACGATGCGATCCAGAACGCCTGCCGCTCTGTCAACAAGATGGCCGGCACGGTTCGGATGCTTGGCCACGCAATTATTACGCCTAAGTACCCGAATTGGATGGATGAAGTTGACCGCGCAATCGAAGAGCTGAAGCCTGTGTCCTGGAAGTCGTACACCATCGGTGACCCGTTTGGTCCATCGAAGTTCGCATGGCGTCTAGACGACGAAAAACTGATGTACCCCTTCTACGAGAAGTCGTTGAAAGGTGGCATAGACACTATTTGTATCCACAAGGGTCTGATGCCGCGTGACTACGAAAAGGCATTCGCTGGCACTTGGGAGAATGCGACTGTCGATGATCTCGGCAAGGCTGCGAAAGACTGGCCTAAAATGAAGTTTGTTGTTTACCACGCAGCGCTCCGTCCATGGCTGGCAGACCCCCCCGATTTGGAAATGGCGGAATTTGAGAAGAGTGGCTACATTCAGTGGGCGACCGACTTGGCCCGTATCCCCCAAAAGTTCGGCGTCAACAACGTCTACGCCGAACTGGGTACATCGTTTGCCTCCACAGCGGTCACCAACCCCCGCTTCTGCGCCGCCTTCGTCGGTCAGCTTGTTAACCTAATGGGTCCGGATCGTGTGGTGTGGGGTACCGACTCGGTCTGGTACGGCTCGCCACAGTGGCAGATCGAGGCACTGCGTCGCCTCGAGATCCCAGATGACATCATGAAGAGCCAGGGCTGGAAGATCCAACTTGGCGATGGCCGCGGCACCGTCAAGAACAAGATCTTTGGCCTCAACTCGGCCAAGGTGTACCGTCTTGATGCACAGAAGATGGCAGCCGACGCGATGACCACCCCGTTCGATAACGACATGATCGCGAAGATGAAGGCCGAGTATCTTGCCATGGGTGGCTCGCGTAGCAACGCCGCGTACGGCTACATAGCCAAAGAGGGTCGGGAGTTTGAGATCGGCTAACGCGGCAAATTGCATGTATGCCGGCTCGCCGGCATACACGCAGAAGCAGCGTTATCGATTGAGAATGAGAGGATTGAACAATGAAATCAATAACAAGCGCGGTAGTGCTAGGGCTGACAATGCTGGTAGTTGGGGTGATCGCATTGGCCGATGATCAAGACGTGAAAAAAACTCGTGTTGGTACGTGCGCAGACGCAAAAAAGCAGCAGGCATACTTTTGCGATAAGAGCAATTCTGCAAGTGACTCAATGGTTGCAATCGGCACTGCTTGTCGTAATGCGAAGCTGAATGTCAAGGAAGCCTGTGACGGTGTGGTGGACAAAGACGAGGCTTACAAGTCGTGCAAGATGGAACAGAAGTGCTGATGGTAATCTTCAAAGGGTAAGCGGGTTTAAGCGCCGGATTTATTGTTGGTTGATGGTCGATCTTCCTTAAAATCTGAATCATTGACCGGTAGCGCGAGCTGCCGGTTTTTTTATGCCGATGTTCTGATAAGCTTTTTGTGATGACTAAAGATAATGCGGAAAATAATTTATCCCTGATCGTCAAGAGAATCCCTTTTCACGCCGTGAGAAATCACACTGACCTTACTTCAGCCCCATATAACCCATCCTTGCGTCACGAACCGGCATTGTGGGCATTATCTTTAGCGGGCTTTTGTGCGCTGCTGGCGTTGCTGCTACCCGCAGCGTCGCAATCGCAGGTGACGCGCTCAACGCCGAAGCCAGTGTCGCCCAATGAGGCCTACATGCAGCCGGTGCCTGGCCTGTCGCACGACGAGCAACGAAAATTCCGAGATGGCGAAAAACAATTCAAAGCGCCTTGGGTGGTGTTTCCACTGCTCGGCGGTGAGTGGGGCCTTGGTCCTACTTTCCTGGCAAATTCTTGCATCGGTTGCCACATACAGGGCGGGCGCGGGCGCACTTTTGATGAGCCTGGCGCGATCGCATTCCAGCAGTTGTTGAGACTATCGTTACCCGGTGAAGGCCCTGATGGGGGCCCGCTCCCGCACCCTAATTATGGCGAACAGCTGCAAGTGTTCGGTGTAAACGTAGGTTTGAAAGAAAACCTGAAACCGGGTGAAGCCGAGTTGTATATCGACTGGGTTCCGTTGCCGGCGACGCTGGCAGACGGCACGGTGGTCGAGCTGAGAAAGCCATCGGTTCGGCTTGAGAAACCGAATTTCGGACCCATCGATGCTAATGTCATGACCTCGCTACGGAATACGCAAGTGGTATTTGGTGCGGGCTATTTAGAGGCGGTTACCGAGGAAGATATCCTAGCGCTGGCCAAAATGCAGCAGTCGCTTGGATTAAATGGCCGTCCGAATTATGTGCGCGATGACATCAACAAGCGCACGGCACTCGGTCGCTTTGGCTGGAAAGCCAATCAGCCCACGGTCAAGCAACAGATCGCGGCAGCGTTTCATGGAGACATGGGCGTAACGTCATCACTCTATATTGAAGAGAACTGCCCACCGGTACAAACCCTGTGCCGTGCTATGCCGCCGGGTAACAAGCCCGAACTACTGGACTACTCATGGGATCAGCTGCACTTCTGGCAGTTGGCCCTTGATGCTCCTGCGCCGCGCAATCAAGATAATCCGCAGATTATTCGTGGTGGCCAACTGTTCGTTCAATCGCGCTGCGCGCAGTGCCATATTCCCGAACTGAAAACCGGCGAATTCCCTGCCCTGCCGCAGATCTCCAAAAAAACTTTCCGCGCCTATACCGACTTGCTGCTGCACGATATGGGCCCAGGGTTGGCTGATGGCCGTCCCGATTTCAAGGCGGGGCCACGCGACTGGCGCACTGCCCCCCTATGGGGTATCGGTTTGTCGGCGCAGGTGAATGGCAGCACCAACTTGCTGCATGATGGCCGCGCTCGTAATGTGCTGGAGGCGATTTTGTGGCACGGCGGTGAGGCACAAGCTTCACGCGATCTGTTTGCAGGTTTATCCAAACAAGAACGTGAAGACTTGATCGCTTTCGTTAACTCACTGTAGTAATTAATCCATGACGCTGAAGTCGCGACAAAAGGTTATTTATTTCTCGCTCGCGTTTGTTTTGTATTTGCTGTTTCGTCATCTGCTGGGCCCACGAATCGGGTTGGACGGATGGTGGCTAACCATCGGTGCTTATGTGTTTGCACTGATTTTTCCGAGTATTTATTTGTACCGGGTGTGGGCGGCACCCACGCAACCCACTGACACGGAGGAACCACACCCATGAAAAAATTATTGATGGGATTAATGCTGGTTTCCAGTATTGCGCATGCCGACTGGGTTCTGTATGGTGACAATGGTAAAGCTGAGTTTTATTACGACGACAAATCGATCGATGCTAGTGGTAATACGGTCTCGGTATGGGAGATGTTAAGCTATAGCTTTCCGCTGAATGGTGTGCTGTCCAATCGCTCGCACAAAGAGTACAAATGCGAGGCTCGCAAGTTTCGTAACCTGGCTGGTGAGTTTTTTTCTGAGCCCTACCTCAAGGGCAACAAGGTCAGCAGCGGCGACCGCGAAGATGAATGGCGTCCGGTCGTCGATGGCACACGCAATAGCGAGCTACTGGATATTGTTTGCGGCAAACGGAGCTAGGTTTGATTGATCTGGGATTAACGAAACTCGCGCTGATTGGTGGCGTAGCGCTCGTTGTGATTGGTCCCGAGCGTTTGCCGACTGTGGCACGCGTCACCGGTCGCTTGTACGGCAAATTGCAGGGATATCTCTCCGCGCTCAAAACCGAAGTGAATCTGCAGATGCAGGCAGATAAGCTGAAAGAACAGATGGCGCAGCAGGCCAAGGAAGTGAGCGATGCGGCCAAGCTCGATGAAGTAGCTGAGACGGTGGAGACCTTTCGTTCAGTGGCCGACGATATGGCAGAGGCCGAACGAGATTACAGCCAAGAGATCGCTGCGGCAAACCGATCATTTGGTTATGTTCGTGACCCGGATGCGCCGCTATCGGATAGCGCACTCAGCCGCAAGCAGCGCGAATTTCAACAAAAAAAACGTCGTAGTGCCGCCGGCCCACCAGTATGGTTTCAGCGCAAGCAACAGCGTAGTCCACGACTCATATCAAATGCAGCGCGGCAGGCTCGTCTGTATACCAATCTTTTTTCTCACACAAGCAAAGGCTGAAACATGAAGCGGCTTCAACACCTCGCTATAGGTATGGTTCTTTCGCTACTGACTGCCTATACCAACGCGCAATCTGTTGACTTTGTCGAGCCGCGTGACGGCGACACCCTGCCAACGACTTTCATGCTCAAGTTCAAGGTTGACGGTATGCCGCTGGCACCTTCAAGTGATAAACGCGAAGGTGTTGGACATTTTCATGTGTTGATCGATGCGCACGATATAGAACCCGGCTACGTCATTCCGAATGATAACCAGCACAAACACTATGACAAAGGCCAAACCGAAAGCCTGATGTTCCTTCAACCGGGCAAGTACAAACTCACGCTACAGTTCGCTGATAGCAGCCATCGCTCTTATGGCGAAAAAATGCGCAAAACAATTAACATCACCATCGCTGGTGAAAAATAAATTTTTGTAATCGCGCTAGCTAGGCGCAGGCGTCGAAGATAGGTCATGACGCACGACAAGATGCTCTTACAAATCTACACGGTAAAAAACCGTCGCTAGCTAGGCGCAGGCGTCGAAGACAGTACATGACGTACGACGAGACGCCTGCAACAACGCTAGCGACGGTTTTTTTTAGGCTTTCGCCAGAGCTTGGGTGAGGTCGGCGATTAGATCATCAATATGCTCAATACCCATACACAAGCGCACGGTCTCTTCTTTCACGCCGGCTTTGGCCAACTCTTCTGGCGATAGCTGACGATGGGTTGTCGATGCCGGATGGGTTGCTAGCGATTTGGTATCGCCGATATTCACGAGTCGTGTATACAACTCGAGCGCATCGAGGAAGCGTTCGCCTGCTGCGCGACCACCTTTGACGCCGAAGGTCAACAGACCGGACGCCTTGCCGTTCATCATGCGGTTGGCGACTTCATGGTCGACATGCCCTGGCAGGCCAGCGTAATCCACCCACTCGACTTTCGGATGGCTTTGCAGGAATCTTGCAACTGCGAGGGTGTTGTCGCAGATGCGGTCCATACGCAGGGGTAAGGTCTCGAGGCCTTGCAGAATCAGCCAGGCGTTCATGGGCGAGATGGCGGCACCCGTGTTCCTTAGCGGTACAACACGCGCACGGCCAATGAAGGCCGCCGGGCCTAGCGCCTCGGTATACACCACGCCGTGGTAGCTGACATCGGGTTCGTTCAGCCGCTTGAAACGCGCTTTGTGCTCGGCCCATGGGAATTTGCCGGAGTCGATAATCATGCCACCGATACTATTGCCCTGACCGCCGATGTACTTGGTAAGCGAGTGCACGACGATATCTGCACCATGCTCAATGGGTCGGCACAGATAGGGGCTGGGGACAGTGTTATCGACGATTAAAGGGACACCGGCTTCATGCGCTACTTTAGCGATGGCGGCAATATCAGTGACATTACCGAGTGGATTACCAATGGTCTCAACATAAACCGCTTTTGTTTTGCTATCAATCAGTTTTGCGAACGACTGCGGATCGCGTGCATCTGCAAAACGCACCTCGATGCCAAACTGCGGCATGGTGTGTGCGAACAAATTATAGGTTCCGCCGTACAGTGCGCTGGCGGAAACGATGTTGTCACCCGCCTCGGTGATGGTTTGAATCGCATAGGTGATGGCTGCCTGACCGGAGGCCAGTGCGAGGCCCGCAATGCCTCCCTCGAGCGCAGCGACACGTGTCTCGAGCACGTTTTGAGTCGGGTTCATGATGCGGGTGTAGATATTACCGGCCACTTTGAGGTCGAACAAATCAGCACCATGTTGTGCATTATCGAAGGCGTAGGCGACCGTTTGGTAAATCGGCACAGCCATCGCTTTGGTCGTAGGATCGGGCGTATAGCCGGCGTGCACGGCTTGGGTTTCGAATTTCCAGTGCTGTGACATGAGGGGTCTCCATTCAAAAAATTATTGTTTTAGGTATATCGCGTCACGGGTGACGCGATCCGGGCTACTGCGCAGGTTCGCGCTATGATCGCTGAACGGTGCAGCCATCGTTGCATTTTAATGGAGTCGCAGCAACCCCGTTACGCCAATCATCCTACTCGAACAACAAAATAAAGGTGTTAGCAAAATGAGTGCGCATAGCTACCAGGAAGATCAAGTGTTCCAGCTGACGGTACCTGACGGCGATCGAACGGTGCGACTTTGGCAAGCAGCGACGACCGATGTCGTGCTACTGGGTATTCATGGCGGTATGTCACACGCTGGTGATTATGAAACGGTTGGGTGTTATTTCAGAGAACACGGTGTCACCACCATCAGCTTTGATCTCTACGGGCACGGTCGCAACAAGCTGATCGATATTCCTAGCTTTGATGTATTTATCGAAGATGTCGTGCGAATGCTGGATTGGTTGCGTGCGAAGTATCCACAAGTACCTTTGTTTATCGTTGGTCATTCCATGGGTGCGCTGATCGCAAGCCATCTCGTTCTCACCAACAAACTTTTGCAGCATGCAGTGTCCGGTGTCGTACTGTCATCGCCCTACTACGCAAATGCGATCCCCGTACCGGAATGGATGATCCCGCTGTCACGGTGGCTGTCGAAATTAATACCTACGGCAAAAGTGCCGATGGAGGATTTAACGCCGTGGCTGACGCATGATCGTGAGATCACCGAGCGTCATGTAGCGGATTCATTGCTGCAGCGTCGGGGCAGCTTTGCCAGTATGCGTTTCGGTCGTTGCTTGCTCGATGCCCAAGCCGCACTACATAATGATATGCATGCTTGGCGTTTGCCGGTGTGTGCGGTCGTTGCCGGCGATGACCGGCTGGCGGATGCGTCGGTGAGTCTTGCGATGTTGCGAACCATTCCTGCGCGGCTGCTCGAGCTGCACGAATGTCCGCGAAATTTCCACGAAAACTTCAACGAGACCAACCGCGATGATATTTTTGCGGCGATGCTGAGGTGGATGCGATCAGTTCAGCATGAACCAACGCTGAACACGATCAAGTAGCTGACACTGATGGAGAACTAGCGAGCGCTGCGGTGGGTACGTGCTGCGGGCTTGCTGCGGGTTTCGCGGTTGATGCTGCGTGCGCTGCGACGGGCGCCGCCCTCCGGGACTAAACCGAGTACTGCATTGTCGGTAATCTCGGCGCCGATTTCGGCTGCCTCAATACTGGTTTTAGGTACGATTAGCGTTGACCCCGCTGTCGGCTGCATGTTGGCCGGGATCGCGTTGGCATCGCGAATCACTTGCGGGGTGGTTTTGAAGCGCGCTGCGATAGTCTCGATACGTTCACGCGCGGTAGAGATGCGCAGCGACGTCCAGCTCGACAAGGTGCGTGTCCAGTTGGCCAGGTTTTCCTTAAAACGCTCAGCGTTGAATTGCGGCAGCAGAATTTGTGTGTCGGCGCTGCCGGTAATGACTGGCCGGTTGAACTGAGGATTGAGCGCCTTGAACTCTTCCAGCGGCATCTCTGCCAGCTCGGCGGCCAGCTTGATATCAATATCGCGCGTTTTTTTAACCGAGGTGAAGTAAGGCTGATCTTCGATCACGGGTAAACGCATCTGATAGCGCGACGGCAGTGCAACGATGTTTTTCACTGCCTGCAGCTTGGGGTAGTAGTTGCGGGTTTCTGCCGGCATGTAGGGCGACAGGCTGTTGTAGTCAGACCCTTTGCCCGCAGCGCGCGCACGCGCGATTGCTTTGCGAACCGAGCCCTCGCCCCAGTTATAGGCTGCCAGCGCCACCTGCCAGTCGCCGAACATCGCATGCAACTGCTCCAGGTAGTTCAACGCGGCATTGGTGGACGCTACCACGTCACGACGCTCGTCGCGAAATGCGTTTTGCTTGAGGTTGTAGCGCAGGCCCGTGCTCGGAATGAACTGCCACATGCCGGCAGCCTTTGCGCGGGAGTAGGCGTTAGGGTTGAAGCCTGACTCAATCACCGGCAATAAAGCGAGCTCGGTCGGCATGCCGCGCTTTTCCAGTTCCTGCACAACGTAAAACAGATACCGCGAGGCGCGCTGGCCGAGACGCTCAAACGCCTCCGGGTGTGCGGCATAGGTTTGGGTATGGTTGGACACCAGCGCGCTGCTGAGATCGGGAATGCTGAACCCCTTGCGGATGCGCTCCCACAAGTCGCCGTCGGCCATGGCAGCGGGCTCGATCGGGAAGTCTTCGTCGTTGATACCCAGCACCGGCATGGCGGCCACACGCGCATCGGCACGCGCCTCAGCGTCAACGGCGAGCGCGGTATCGGCCGGCGTAGCGGCCAGTGCGGATGCGGAAGACGCAAAAAGCGCAGCGCACAGCAACGCGAGTGGAGTTCGACGAAACATGATCAAGTTCGGGGGTTACCGGCCTGTTTTCAAATGGTTATTATTGCCAAGGCTGGTCTGCGTAGTGTAGGTGAGTTTAATAACCAAC
>Ga0194118_10003137_pt1 | contig 19733 bp, 18 predicted proteins | sample TA2MahsurfametaG_2_FD_148662 | JGI IMG/M metagenome (GOLD analysis project Ga0194118, IMG submission 148662) | Freshwater microbial communities from Lake Tanganyika, Tanzania - TA2015013 Mahale N5 surface | ecosystem: Environmental > Aquatic > Freshwater > Lake | place: Tanzania: Lake...
AGTGTTCCCACGTTGATCACTCCTTGAACCCTCCTGCTCAAAACATCAGCAGGAGACCTTACTCAAGGGGTCAGATTTAGATGAAAAAACTCACCGCCAAGGGGTCAGTTTTGCGTGGAAATCAACACTTGAAGAGGAGGTAGCAGCAGCCTAGGTCAAGCGCCGACACAATGCCCAACTGGACTACCCGCATCCGGTTGTCGCCAAGATAGTGCTGCAACATCACCAGAAGCACTGCGTTGCCAATCACAACCAAGGCAATCCAGCCCCAGGGCGTCGGCGTACTCGAGAGCTCCTGCCGCAGGGCTTCGGCGATCAGCGCGAGCATCATGGTGACCAGAACAAAGCCGATCATCAGATAGGCGACTTTCGGCAGCAGCGTCTGCAGGACAAATAGCGATGCGGTGCCCGCGTAACAAGCCGTGCCTGAAAACCAGAAGCGGGCGGCCTTGTCACGCTGACCCTTGAGCAGAACCCAGGCAATCGCTGGCATCAGCCAGAACTGGATCAGGCCAACGATTAAAAGCAGTGACAGAGCAGGATGGGGGCTCAAAGCGGATACTCCTCAGGCTGCCATCGTATCTCGAGGGCGCTCAGCCCGGTGCCCGTCAGGAAGGGCATCCTGTCATCACTCTCAACGCGGACTGAAAAGATTTTTGAGTTTCTTGCCGTTCGCATCGCGGTAGACGTCAAAGTCGCGATCTAGCGAAACAAGATGCGCAATGCCGAGTCGGGCAGCAGCCTCGGCGATGGATGCATCGGCCAGGTCAAGGGGCAGGCTGGCAAACCGCCGGCAGATGCCCATGACGGAAACGAGTGCACCATCAGGCGGGCTGTCTAGCCTGAGCGCACCGCGCTGAGCCCACTCAAGGAAGTCAATCGCAGCAAGATTGTGAACGCGGCGGGCGAGCAGCGCGCAAACCTCGGTCATCACCGGCCAGGTGCTGTGCAGCCGAACATGCTGGTTGGACTCGAGCCATGCCATGGTGGCGGGATTCCAGCGGTCGGAACGGTTGAACAGCGCAATCAGCGGGCCGCTGTCAATCAGCGCATCACGCGGCGGGCGCGAGCGAAACCAGCGCGGATCCGGTTCGGCCGCAGACAGTGACGGACGTGGACTCATGCGCCACGCCCGGCCTGACGAGAATCCCAGACCTCGGCCAGCGCCTGCTTGCGATCGGCCGCCAGATTGGCCGCGCCGGCGTGGCGACCGAACACCTCTCGGCCCAGAGCCCAGGCGGAGTCCATCTCAGGCTCACGCGCGAGATAAACGCTTAGTGCGTCGCGCATGATTTCGCTGATGGAGCGCCCCTCGTGCAGGCAGCGCTGCCGGAGCGCCGCTTCGAGAGAATCGGGAAGCTTGACGGTGGTGGTCATGATGGCAACCCATTGAGTAATAACTTTTATATTACCATAAAACCGCCACACAGACCGGGAAATGCTCACCTGTACAACCAGCACACCCCCGTCCGCGAAATGCCCTCGCCTTTTGCTCCAGGCAGCGCCGCGGCTAAACTCGTGCTTACGCCTCCCAGACGGTCACCGCCCATGCCTACCGATATTGAAATCGCCCAGTCCGCCACCCTGCAGCCCATCGAGACGCTGGCCCGTGAGCGCCTGGGTATTGCGCCTGAGTATCTGTCCCCCTACGGCCGCTGCAAAGCGAAGCTTTCGCTTGATTTCATTGAATCCCTGAAAGACCGGTCCGACGGCAAGCTGGTGCTGGTCACCGCCATCAGCCCAACCCCGGCGGGCGAAGGCAAGACCACCACCACCGTGGGCCTGGGCGATGCGCTCAACCGTATCGGCAAGGACGCCATGGTGTGCCTGCGCGAGCCTTCGCTTGGACCTGTATTCGGCCTCAAAGGAGGCGCAGCAGGCGGCGGCTACGCGCAGATCGTGCCCATGGAGGACATCAATCTGCACTTCACCGGCGACTTCTCAGCGATCGCCCTCGCCAACAATCTGCTCGCCGCGCTGATCGACAATCACATTCACCACGGTAACGAACTCGGCATCGACCCCCGACGCATCAGCTGGCGCCGGGTGGTTGACATGAATGATCGGGCGCTTCGCAGCATTGTGAATTCGCTGGGCGGTCCCGGTAACGGCTTCCCGCGCGAGGACGGCTTTGACATTGTCGTGGCCTCCGAGGTGATGGCTATTTTGTGCCTGGCCACCTCAATCGACGATTTACGCGCACGGCTTTCGCGCATCATCATTGGCCGCACGCAGGACGGCCGCGCCGTCACAGCAAGTGATCTCAGCGCGCACGGCGCCATGACCGTGCTGCTTCGAGACGCGCTGGCCCCCAACCTGGTGCAAACCATCGAGCACACACCTGCGTTTGTGCACGGCGGGCCATTTGCCAACATCGCGCACGGCTGCAACTCAGTGGTGGCCACGCGCGCCGCGCTCAAGCTTGCTGACTACGTCGTCACCGAGGCGGGATTTGGCGCCGATCTTGGAGCAGAGAAATTTCTCGATATCAAATGCCGGGCCAGCGGCCTCAAGCCTTCGGCGGCGGTGGTGGTCGCCACGGTTCGGGCACTGAAATACCACGGGGGCGCTGATCTGAAATCGCTCACCCGCGAAGATCTCGGCGCGCTCGAACGCGGCCTGGTGAATCTCGAGCGTCACGTGGACAACGTCAAGCGCGTCTACGGCATTCCATGCGTGGTCTCGATCAACCGCTTTGATGCGGATACGCCTGCCGAAATCGCACTGATCCGCGAGCGCATCTCGACACTTGGGGTCGATGTGGTGCTGGCTACGCACTGGGCCGATGGCGGCGCGGGAGCAGCCGACCTCGCTCGCGTGGTGGTGCGTCTCTGTGACCAGCCCGCGAGCCCTGAATTTGTCTACAGCGATGACACGCCCCTGTGGGACAAACTGCGTGCTGTCGCGACCCGCGTCTACCGCGCTGCCGATATCCGCGCCGGCGCGCGGGTGCGGGCCGCCATCGACCGGCTGCAGGCCGAAGGCTGGGGGCATCTGCCGGTATGCGTGGCAAAAACCCAGATGTCCTTTTCAACGGACCCCTCGCAACGCGGCGCCCCGGAAGGTCACACCATCGATGTGCGGGAGGTGCGGCTCTCAGCGGGCGCGGGCTTTGTGGTGATGATCTGCGGCGATATCATGACTATGCCTGGGCTTCCCAAGGTGCCCGCCGCCGCCCGCATCGACTGGGTCGATGGCAAGGTGGTGGGACTCTCCTGATCAACGCTTCGCCGACCAGAGCACCTGATCGCGATCCGCGTCCGGTCGCGTTGCGCGGAAGAGCGGCAGCTCGGGTTCATGCCAGGCCTTGGGAATTTCCCCCGGCACGCATACCGGCCCAATCTGCGGGTCACCCACCTCGCGCACATCAGCACGCGCCCGGAAATAGGGGCTGGCGTTGATCGTTGCGCCATCATGCACCTGCGCGGCCGCCACACCCTGTCCTGAAAGGAATGTGAGCGCCTGGTCGACAGGGAGGGCTTTCACAATATGGGTCGTCTCATCGGAAACCGATCCGCGCAGCATGAGCCAGTGGCCGTCGGCGCAGCGCAGGGCCTGCAGGGCATTGGGGTTCTGATCTTCATCACCCGGAACGCCCCAGCCATAGGGATCATTGCTGCCCACCCGCATGGGGGGGCGCCCCATCCGCTCGGTGAGCGCGAGCTGACACTCGGTCATTCGGAACAGCGGTTCAAACAGCGCCACGTCAGCGTGAGTACCTTCCGCTCCACCCACATCGCGCTGATACAGCCCGAGCGCAAGCCCGAAAGCACCCATGAGACCGGCTGAGGTGTCTGCCAGGCTGAAGCCAATGTGAATGGGCACCTCACCCGGCGAACCGGTGAGCATCACAATCCCGCTCATGGCTTCGGCGATCTTGCCAAAGCCAGGTCGTGAGGCATGCGGGCCGGTCTGCCCAAACCCGGAAATGCTCGCCATCACCAGTCGGGGATTGACCGCGCGAAGCGCCTCCCAACCCAGCCCCATGCGATCGAGCACACCCGGCCGGTAGTTCTCGACCAGCGCGTCAGCCGTTGCGATGAGATCAAGCAGGGTCTGTCTATCATCTGCCTGCTTCAGATCGAGATCGATGCAGAGCTTGGCCCGGGCAGCCACGCCCCACCAGACCGCCACATCCTTGACACTGATACCCATCAGCCTGGCTGGATCACCACCACCGGGCTTCTCTATCTTGATGACCTGAGCACCGAGCTCTGCCATCAGGCTGCCCGCAAACGGTCCGGCGAGCGCAAGCCCAAGCTCCACCACTCGCAGGCCCTCGAGGGGCCGACGCGCGCTCACGCGCGCCCCGCACGGGGTACGCCGAAACGCTCGGCCTCGCGCAGCACATCATGCGCGCGCGGGAGCATCGCGTAGTCGACCATGATGCCGCGATAGCGTACGGCGGCGTCGCCCTTGGCCTCGGCAGCCGCCATGGCCTCGACCAGTCCGGCGTAGTAATCGACTTCGTCGGGCGTGGGGGCGAAGATTTCGTTGGCCACCGCCACATGCGTAGGGTGAATCAGGATTGCGCCCGAGAACCCGATGGATTTCGCCCGCATGGCGAGCTTGCGGACCGCGTCGAGATCGTCGAGCGCGGTTCCGATGAGGCTCGCCATGGGCCAGGGCGCGCCGCCAGCCCGCGCATCGAGAACCATCTTGGAGGCCAGATACAGCTGCTCGGTGCCCTCAGGCGTGGGCCTGAAGCCCATTGCGCGCGCCACATCGCCTTCAACCATGCCACCTACAATTCCCGCGAGCGTCGAGCAGCGACGGCTTGCTGCCACCAGGTGCCTGGCATCGGCGAGGCCCTCAGCGGTTTCGGGGAGCGGCATGATCGCGATCGAGCCCAGCGGCAGGCCCTCACGACCCTCCACATAAGACAGCACATTATCGAGCTCGCGAATCTGTCCCACATCACGCGCCTTGGGCAGCATCACCCCGGAGAAGCCGGCTGCCGCCACGGCCAGAATATCGTCTCGGCCGCCCTCTTCCCAGTTGTTGATGCGAACAAATGCCGGAATGCCCTTGCCCTTCAAAATACCGATGGCCTCGCGGCACTGTGGACGCGCCGACACTTTAAGGTGGTGCGGCACGGCGTCTTCAAGATCGAGCACAACCGAGTCCGGCGCATAGCGATTGACGCGTTGAACCCAGTCTGTCTTATGGGCGGGAATGAACAGCATGGAGCGAAGGGGCCACATCTAATTGTCCTCAAGATTGTCGTTGGAGCCCGCCGCCACATCCCACCAGTAGAGCGCAGTGAATACGAAGGCGGCAAGCACCATACAGCCAAGGAAAAGGAGCTCGTCGACCAGGTGCATACGGACGCGCGCAACAAACGCCCAGAGCGCGAGCGCGATGGCCATGCAGCCCGCCCAGATCCAGCAATTGCGACCCTTCGCAGTCATGACACGCTCCCATTGGAGGTTGGCTTTTTGCGAATCAAAATGGGGCCAATGATCACCCCAAGCAGCGCGGCACCGGTGAGCCTCAGCCAGGTGTCTGGCATCGAAAGACAAAGCGTTGCAAGCAGGAGCGCCCCGCGGCTTACCCTGGAAAGCGGCCCGCGAAACCAGCCCTCTACCGCGAGCGCAAGCGCAAGCACCGCGAGCAATGCCGCGATCGATGTTTGAACAATGGCACCGAGATCATCTTTCAGAAGCAAGCCTGGGCTGTAGACAAAAATGAATGGCACCACAAATCCCGAGATGGCGAGCCGGAGTGCAACAAAGCCGGTTCGGTTGAGATCAGCCCCGGCGATGCTGGCCGCAGCATAGGCGGCAAGCGCTACCGGCGGCGTGACATTGGCGAGAATGCCGAAATAAAACGCGAACATGTGGCTCGCGAATTCCGGTGCGCCCATCCTCACCAGCGCCGGCACGATCAGTACCGCCACAGTGAGGTAAACCGCCGGGGTGGGTAGCCCCATGCCAAGCACCAGTGCCACCAGTGCGGTGAGGAGCAGCGCAACGAACAAATGACCGCTTGAGACCGCAATCACGAAATCGGCCAGCAGATTGCCAGCGCCCGACACCCAGAGTGTGCCCATCAGGATGCCAGCAGCCGTCACGGCCGCACCCACCGCCACGTTGTTGGACATGGCATCAATGATCGCCTCCAGATACTGGCTCATCGGTACCCGGGTGGATCGATGCATCAGGGACACCACGAACAGCGCCGCCAGCCCGATGAAGGCCGACAACTGTGGCGATGCACCGATGAATAGCGGTGCAATCAGTGCGGCAAGCGCAATCATGAGGTGCCCCCCTGAGCGCATCGCTTCAGACACGGTAGGGAGCTTCTCGGTGGTCGCCTGCAGATTCTGTCCGCGAATGTAGATTTCGACCTGAACGTGAAGTGCGATGAAATAAAGCAGGGCCGGGATCAGCGCTGCCACCACGATCGACCAGTAACCGATGCCCAGCAGCCCTGCCATCAGAAATGCGGCCGAGCCCATGACTGGCGGCATGATCTGGGCCCCGGACGAGGCCACCGCCTCGATGGCACCGGCCGTGTGGGGCGCAAAGCCCGTCCGGATCATGAGCGGAATGGTGACGTTCCCCATGCCCACCACATTACCCACCACGCTTCCCGAGGTGGTGCCCTGAAGCGCGCTCGACAGGATGGAGACATGGGCAGGTCCGCCTGCCCGACGGCCAAGAAGCGCAAGGGACAACTTCTCAAAAAATTCAATGCCATTGGTGCGCACCAGCATTGCACCAAAGATGAGGAAGATCATGAGGTAGCTTGCAGCAACACCCGCGGTGGGACCGAAGATGCCGTTGTCCTGCATGAACAGCACTTCGATGAATGTTTGCCAGCGCACATTGGGCGCAGCGAACATGCCGGGAAAATGTTTGCCAAACAGCGCCTGCAGACCGAACACCAGACACACCACCACCATCGCAAGCCCGATGAAGCGGCGTGTGACTTCGAGCGCCACCACCAGATAGACGATACCGATCGCCAGGTCTTCAGGCAGCGGAAAACCGATTCGCCGAGCGAAATCTTCGTAGTCGATGAAGATGTAGACCATGCCCGCGGCCATCACCACCACCAGCAGCAAGTCGGGCGCGAGACTCACCCAGCTGCGCTCAGTCCAGCGCCGGCCACCCGCCGAGCGTAGCAGCAGGCCAATGGAGAGAATGGCCCACACGAACGCGCAGCGCTGCAGGAACGCGGTGAGCGAACCGAACAGCGCACAGTAAATCATCATCACGCCGAGAAACATCGACAGGAAGATGATGAGCGCCGCCACCACGCGCTGGCGCAGCAAACCCTGCCGGATCACCTTTCGGATAGACGGCACCGCATCGGTCGCCTCCCTGAGTGAGGCGGCCGCACGTGCCGCCTCGTCGGGGTTGCGCAGGTCAGCGGAGGTCACGGCTTTTCTGCACCCACCGCAATCGTTTTCACCGGATTACCCAGCTCCCGGTGACAGCGCTCAGCCCCCGGATGCAGCGGAATGAACACGGTCTGCGCTGCGCGATCAGTGAGTTTTTCCGCTCCCTTCCAGCCAGGCACTGACTCGCCCCAGATACCGGCGGTACGCGGCGAATAAAGCTGCATGCAGATTGCATAGACCGTGGCCTCGGGCAAATCCTTGTGCACCACATAGCCGAGAGAAAGCTGCACGCCCACCACCTCATCAGCCTGCCAGGCGTAAGTCTTGCCTGGCATGACATTGCGCGTCATGGTGGGGTAGTTGTCCATCAGCGACTTGAGCACCCCGTCGCTCATGCTCACGATACGCGCCGAGTGGCTGGCAGCAAACTGGGTAATTATTGGCGAGGGATGGTCGGCTGTGACGAACACCGCATCAAGCTGACCGTCGCCCAGCATGTCCATCTGCTGATTCCAGTCACCGGTGTGCACCAGCCCGCCGTTTCGCTTGATCTGGTCATAGGACAGATTCGCCCCGCGCAGGCCCACGTTGACCATGGTGGCGGTGAGACTGTCAGCCGGTCCCACACCGATTTTTTTATCTTTGAGATCGGCCCAGGATTTGATGGATGAATTGACCTTCACCACCATGGTAGGACTCGCCGAGGGCTTGTTAAGAAATCCGAGATAGGAGCCCATGTAGCGCAGATCACGCATCTTGGGACGACGCGCAAAGGTGCGCTCGGCGTTCCATGCGTCCACCACGCTTTCGCCCACGCCGTGCCCGATCTGCGCCTCACCGTTCTGAATGCGGGGCGGAACCGCTGACGCAGTGCCAGGGAGCCTGCGGATCTGCACGCCCTGGCCCGGGAAGGAGCGCTTGATCGCCTCCTCCATCACCACAAACGCCAGGTCGCTGGTACTGCCCGAGGAGCCCCGACCGATCAGCGTGATGGCCTCGGGCGCCTGCTGCGCGGCCGCAGCGCCCGAGCCGCCCAGCATGGCGGCGAAGGCGAGCATGGCCCAGGGCCGTCGGCGAGCCGAAAGGGGCTGTCTGTGTGAACTGGGATCAGTCATGTCGGTCTCCTCGTGTTGTCAGGGGTCAGCCCAAGTTCGCGCATGAGCGCTTCGGTATCGGCTCCAACGGCTGGTCCGATATGGCGAACCCGCCCGGGCAGCGTGGATAGATGGGGTAGCGGTGCGGGCATAGGGATCTCGCCACCCCGCCCATCGGCTACACGCACAATATCGCCACGCGCCGCGATATGTTCATCGCATAGCAACTCGGCCGCGTCGAACAGCGGCCCGACCACCACATCATTTTCCAGCACCTCGCGCATAGCGACGTCGGCGTCGCGCGCGGCCATCCATTGCGCGATCCGCGAATCAAGCTCATCCATGTTGTCGCGCCGCGCCTGCGGGGTGTTAAAGCGTGGATCTGTGCGCAGCGCCTCGCCGCCCACCATGTTGAGCATACGGTCGGCAACGCTGGGCGTGGCTGCAGATACCGTGAGCAGCCGCTCGTCGCGTGTGCTGAAGATATTGCCGAGGTTCCAGTTCATGGGGAATCGGTTGCCATTGCGGGGCTCGGCATACCCCTGCACCGAAGCCACCTGCAGCTGCCACTCATTCATGCGCAACAGCGTTTCATGTAGCCCGATCTCGATGGGAACCGGGCGTTCACCGGCCAGCCGGGCCCGCCGCAGTTCAAACAGCGCCGCCGTCGCGGCCATCATGCCGCTCGTGGCATCCGCCAGCGGAAACTCTCCCTGAACCGGAGGGCCGTGGGGATGGCCAGTGAGCGCGACCACCCCGGTTGCGAGACCTGCGAAGCGGGAATCCGTGCTGCCTGCGAAGGCTTCTGGCAGGTCTGCACCAGGGCTAAAGAGTCTGACCACCAGCGCCTGATGATCGACACGCGAGGCCGCCTTGCGCAGCATGAGGCCCAGGGGGGAGTCATCCGTCAGCAGCAGATCGGCGTTCTGCACGATGACCTCAAGCACCCGGGCAGTGTGGGGGTCGGCGGCATCAAGCGCCAGCGAGCGCTTGTTGCGCCCAATAATCGGCCACCACACATCCTGCACCAGCTTAGCCCCCAGCCGCCGCAGACCCGAGCCCTCCGGCGCTTCGATGACCGTGACCGAGGCGCCGAAATCACCGAGCAAGGCCGCAGCGAATGCCGGCGCCGGCGTATCCGTCGCTTCGAAAATTCTCAGATTGAGCGCCTGGTCAGCGTTTGGCATGGTGGGTTCCTACGCACTCTGCGAAGCGCGCCTCGGCCAGCATTTGCCCGGTTCGCAGGGCCGTGGGATGCGAAGCGGGCTTCATGGACAGTTCTGAGCCTCAGAGCGGCGTGGCAAGCAGCGTGGGAATGAGTCCGGTGTCGGCCACCACGACCGCCGATCGGATGCGGGCCGCGCCAGCCTCGACGCGCAGCCCCATACGGTATCGACCCACCGAGAACAATCGCGACACGCCCTCAAGATCGGTTTGAAACGCACTGTACGACGCCTCGACCTGCCACAGACCGTCAATCAGCCCGAGATGGCGCGGGAGTCCGATGACATGGCGATCCCAGTGCAGGTTGTATTCATTCACATGACGATACGATTCGATCCGGTCGAGCAGCATGTCGCGGTTGTCGCACCAGATCATCACATTGGGCAGTCCCTGCTCCTCGTTTTCGCGACTGATCACGCGGTAGTCGCAATCGTCGGTAAAGAGTGCGGCCCAGTCATCGAGCCTGTCCTGATCGAGTGCCATGCCGTACTCGGCAAGCAGATCGAGAACTGCGTCGCGCACCTCGCGCGCAATGGCGATGGGAGTGCTCATCGCACGCCTCCCTCGGGTTCAACACCCATCAGTTCCGACCAATACGACCAGAAGCCGCGAATCGGGGTTTCGGTGACGCGATGCGCGAGATCCCGAAGCGGTCCCCGCCCGCCCATCTCGACCACGCTGGAACTGCCGACCGGCGCGCTCGCGCTGGTGCGATGCGCGAGTTCGATTGCCTCGCCGTCTTCCATGCTCACAAGCCCGGCTGGTCCAACCAGGTTGGCGAGAACCAGCCGATGTCGAATCATGTCAGGGGTATCGTCTTCATACCCAAACAGGGTCTGGAACACCTCGAGCTGGTTGACCCCTTTGGGACGAATGTGTCGGGTCCCCAGGGTGTTGTTGATCTGAATGATGATCGAGCTTGGGAAAAACGTGGGCGCAGCCAGATTCATACCGTCTTCGAACTCGGGGATGTACTGCAACAGTTTGGTATCGCGCAGCTTCATCCGGTCAAGCTCTACGCCGGCTGTACCCGCATAGGCAGCCCGAGCCTCGTCCTGCGTATCAGAGGCCGCATACGCGTGATTCATGTTGTGGCGATGGCGGGCATCCATTTTCACGCCTCCCTTTTGGGTGGCGCGATCAACCCCGTAGGTCACAAAAAACTCGTGCAACAGACTCGCGTGATAGGTGTCGCGAAGATTCTCGGCATAGAGCTTCCAGTTGCCATGAATCAGCTGGCGCGAATAGCCAAGGACCCGAACCGGCTTGTGCATGAAGCGGCGAATCATGCCGGTGCCGAACTCGCCAAGAAAATCTTCAATGGACTCGCACTGCTCCGAAAACGTACCAAACAGCACGCCATGAAAGTTGACCAGCCGAAGCTTCCGTGGTGATACCGAGGCCGGACTGAAATCGGCGGGCATGCCGCCCTCGCCCTTCAGGCCGCGACGAAACGGAATCCCGGTGAGATCACCGCTCGGCGAATAACACCAGCGGTGATAGATGCAGACATGGTCAGCTGAGTTGCCGTGCACTTGTCGGACGATGGTGGCCCCACGATGCGAGCAGCGGTTTACCCAGGCATGCAGCTCATCCTTTTTGTCGCGTGTGACGACGACCGGTGTGTCACCCACCCAGGTGGTACGAAAGTCGCCGGGCCGCCGCACTTCGGCTTCCAGGCAAAGGTAATGCCACAGCGGGCCCCGGAAGATGCGCTCCATTTCGAGGCGATAAACCTCGTTGTCGTGATAGAGCCAGTGCGGGATCCGCGAGTAATCATTGCGCTCCCAGTCGACCTTAAAACCCATCGTGCTCCCCGGGAAAATTGACCGTGTTCCACAACGATACCGCAGTCAGGCGGTTTCAAGCGGCCGCGACGTTTCGCTGGCGGCTATCTACGGCTCAGTCTACGATACCGGTCGCCTCAACGTCCCCCATGAAGCCGTTCATCTCATGACCGACCCAATCCCCCCGTTCATCCGCCTGCGCGGCGTGCGCAAGGTGTATCGCACTGGTAAGCGCGAGCACCTGGCGATTTCCGACGCAACGTTCGATGTCATGCCTGGCGAGTTGGTATCGCTGGTGGGGCCCTCCGGTTGCGGAAAGTCCACGCTGCTGAAGATTCTCTCGGGGCTGCATCCGCATGACGGCGGCGAGGTCTCAATTGGATCAAGCACGCATCCGTTTGACCCGGCTCGTGACATCGGCATGGTGTTTCAGCAGCCGCTGCTTCTGAAGTGGCGTCGAATCATCGAGAACGTGCTGCTTCCGGCCGAGATTCTCGGCTTGCCCATGGCGGCCGCGCGCGAGCGGGCCCGCGATCTGCTTGCGCTCGTGGGGCTTGCGGGCAATGAGTCGAAATTTCCGTATGAGCTATCGGGCGGCATGCAGCAGCGCGCCGCAATCGCCCGATCGCTCATCCATGACCCCAAGCTGGTGCTGATGGATGAGCCTTTCGGCGCGCTCGATGCGCTGACCCGCGAAAAGATGAACCTTGAGCTGCTTCGCATCTGGAAGGAAGCGGGCAAGACCATAATCTTCGTGACGCACGGAATCTCGGAGGCCGTGTTCCTTGGCACCCGCGTGGTGGTGCTGACTGCAGGGCCGGCAAAAATGGCTGACAACTTCGAAATTGATCTGCCGTATCCACGTACGCTAGACATGAAAACCCAAGCCGAGTTCGGCGGCTATACACGGCGAATCTATCGACTTCTTGGAATGGAATGATCGCTGCCATGACCGGCCTCACCCACTCACTCGCTCAATTCGTGCACAGCCCGAACTTTGGCGCTCTGCCCCAGAAGGCCGTTGAGATCGCGCAAAGCGGGTTCATCGACACCATCGCCACAATGATCGCGGGCCGGCACGAGCCGGTCGTCGCCATCGTGCAGCGCTTCGTCGCGGCACGCGGCGCAACGGCTGCCGACGCCAGCCTGCTGGGCGGCACCGCGCGTGCTGCCAGTGCGGACGCGGCGCTTATCAACGCTACCGCAGGGCATGCGCTCGATTTTGATGATGTGGCCATGGGTGGGCATCCAAGCACGGTGCTGGTCCCGACCGTACTCGCCGAATCGGAGGCGCTGGGACTCAGTGGCAGTCATGCTCTCAACGCCTACCTGGTGGGCTATCAGGTGTGGAGTGAACTGTTTCGCCGCGAGCCCGACGCTTACCATCTGAAGGGTTGGCATCCCACCGCTGTGCTCGGAACGATTGGCGCTGCGGCCGCCGCGGCACACCTGCGCAAGCTGCCAGTCGACCAGGTTCAGCATGCGCTTGCGCTGGCGGCCAGTTTCGCAGCGGGCCTGGTCGCCAACTTCGGCACCATGACCAAGCCGCTCCATGCGGGCCGGGCGGCAGCGGCGGGCATTGAGGCGGTACGGCTTGCCCAAGCGGGTCTCACCGCCTCACCCGATGCGCTTGAGCACCATGCGGGCTATCTGGCCGCGCTCTCGCCGCAGGGTCGTGCCGATCGCCAATCCCCCGTTCAAATTGACAGCGGCTCCCTTGCCATCCTCGACACCGGGCTATCGATCAAGAAGTATCCGATCTGCTATGCCACGCACCGCGTGATTGATGCGGTCATTGATCTGGCCACCACGCATCAGCTGCAGGCCGAGTCGGTCCGCGAGGTTCGGGCGTGGATCGGCGCAGCGCAAGCATCGATGCTGCGCAACCATCGCCCAGTCACCGGTCTGGAAGCAAAGTTCAGTCTTGAATTTGCGGTGGCCTCATCGTTGGTTGCGCGAAGCGTAGGCCTGGCTGAGCTCACCGACAACTTTGTCAACCGCGAAGCCGTGCAACAGGCCATGACGCGAGTCACCATCCATGCGGTTGATGGCGAGCGTTGTCCGCATGAACCAGTGTTTGCCCTTCACGACAGAATCGAGATCGAGCTTCACGACGGCCGCGTACTCAACTCGGGCAACCTGCGGTTTGCTCGCGGCAACGCCATGCTACCGCTCAAACCCGCCGATCTTCGCGCCAAGTTTCTCGACTGCACACGCGAGGCCACTGACATCGACACGCTGGCGGTATTCGATCGCCTGAATCAGCTTCGCGACCTGCCGCAGGTTTCCCAGTTGTTTCGGAGCTGATCGCGGCTACTTCGATGAACCTTTCACCGACACTGCCCAGCGCAGTCGACTGGTCCGGTCAGACTCGAACACTGGCACTCCGTCACGGCACCCTGGCTGCGGCGCGAGACAGCGCTGGCGCCACCTTAAGCTACGCACAGCTTGGCGCGCTCTCCCACGCCTTTGCCTCCCATCTGCTTGCACGCGGCCTGCAACCGGGCGACCCCGTTGCCAGCCTGCTGCCCAATAGTCTCGAGGCAATCTGGGTGAGCCTCGGTCTGAAGATAGCCGGCTTTACGGAGGTGCCGCTTGGCTGGGGTTACACCGCCGAAGAAATCCGCTGGTGCGCGCAGTTGTCCAAGGCGAGCCTCCTGATTACCCGACCCGAGCGACTGGCGCTCGCTGGCGAGGCGGGGCTCGAGCCACTGATCACCGCGTCAATGTCGTTGACCGATACCGGTGCCCATCTGCCTCCCGTACCCGGCAACACGCCAGGAAGAATTCTGTTTACCTCGGGCACCACGGGGCGCCCTAAGGGTGTGCTGGCCTCGCATGCAAGACGCTGGGTTGCCGAGCAGTTGCAGAAAGCCTGCCTGCCCTTCATGCCGGATCCCGGGTCCAAAATTTTGCTGATGACGCCGTACGTGCATGGATCGGGGCTGCTCAGCAATGCGTGGTTCGACTGCGGTGGCGAGATCACGATTCATGACGGCGTCGATCCTGATCGCGTGCGACCGCTGCTTGACTCCGGCAGCTATCAGGCGATGTTTGCGCCGCCCACCGTGCTTGCCAAGCTGACCGGTGCCTTTGATGGGGCAAGGTTCACCGGTCTTCGCTGCATCTTTACGGGCACGCAGCCGCTGGCGCGTGGCCTTTACGAGCGCGCCCGGCAAATGTTCGGCCCGGTGGTACGAATCACCTACGGCAAAACAGAATGCGTCAACCCCATCACCACGCTCACTTTCAGTGAAATCGACGAGGCGTTTGCCGACGCGCCGCCCACAGGGGGAAGCTGCACCGGATGGCCCGCACCGGGCGTCGAGCTGCGCATCGGGCATCCTCATCAACCAACACCTGCGCCCGGCACCGAAGACGAAGTGTGGCTGCGCGCAGCGCAATTGTCGGAAGGCCTGATGACCGCGGAGGGCTTTCGTGTGCATGAGCCCGACGGCTGGCACGCCACCGGCGACCTGGGAACCATCGATGCGCGGGGCCGACTGTGGCTCACGGGCCGCGTGGCCGATGTGATCAAGACAGGCGGCTACCGTGTCAATCCCGATGAAATCGAAGCCACCCTGGCAGGCATGCGACACTGCAGTCAGGCGGTGGTCACCTCGCTGCCCTCTGACTATTGGGGCGAAGTCATCATGGCAGTCATCGAGCAGCCCCAAGATGGCTGGCGCGCCGAACTTGAGCAGCGCGTTGCAGCGTTATCGAAACACAAGCGGCCGCGGCTTTTCTTTGAGATGGCCGCACTGCCCCGCAATCCTCAGGGCAAAGTAAGTCGCAAGGCACTGCGAGAGCACGTGCTTTCACACGCAAGACTGATTGACGGCCCCTACCCCACCCTTGAGACGCCCGGCGGAAGCCTTCGCTGATTCCGCTTCAAGGCCGTTAAAATCAGCACTGTGTCTCGCCACCGAATGTCGCCTTCATGCTGATCACCTTCGCCCCTTATCGACCGGAGTCCGTCCATGTGGAAACCCGCTGAGCGCATTCGGTTCGAGCCGTCATCAGGACGCATTCCCTCTACCGAAGAAGCGCGTGCCTCTCAGCTGTTCAGCCCCGTACAACTCGGCCCGCTGAAGCTTGAACATCGCACCTGGGTGCCAGCCATGGTGCCCTGGCGCTCCAACGAAGACGGTGAGGTAAACGAAGATGTGATCCAGTGGTATGCACGCTTCGCGCGCGGTAAGCCCGGCGCCATCGTCATCGAGGCCACCGGTATTCGCGATGTCCCAAGCGGACCGCTGCTGCGAATTGGCGACGATCGCTACATTGGCGGGCTCCAACGCCTTACGCGCGCGGTCAATGAAGCCAGCGGTGGCCACACCCGGCTGCTCATTCAGATCATTGATTTCCTGCGGATTCGCCGACGCCCCGAGCCGCGCACGTTCTTTGAACGTCATCTCGCCCTCACGCCACAACTGTTGGAACGCGCTGGCCTTCAGGGAGCGAGCGAAGCGCAGGCGCGTGAGGCATTGCTCGGGCTGGGCGTTGAGGGCTGGTCCCGGGTGCTCGATCCTCGTGATCTGCAAAGCCTGCAGTACGGCGCGCGCGAATCGGTCAACGATCTGCACCTGGCGCATATCCGTTCTCTGCCCCAGGAGCTGCCCGGGCTGTTCGCCCAGGCCGCGCGGCGCGCACGCGATTCGGGCTTTGATGGCGTCGAGCTTCACTACGCACACGCCTACACCATGGCCTCGTTTCTCTCGACCACCAACCAGCGAACCGACGGCTATGGCGGAAGTCGCGAGGCCCGCGTGCGCCTGCCGCTCGAGGTCTATCAGGCGGTGCGAGCCGAAGTAGGAAGCGACTACGCTGTCGGATGCCGTTTTCTGGCTGAGGAGTGTATCGAGGGCGGCACCGCGGTAGATGACAGCACCTGGTATGGCGTTCAGTTCGCAATCGCTGGCATGGACTTTCTGTCGACCAGCCGCGGCGGCAAGTTTGATGACGCCAAACAGCCGTCGGTCGGTCAGGCCGCCTACCCTTACACCGGACGCAGCGGCTACGAGTGCATGCCGCAATACCTGTCCGATCAGCGCGGCCCGTTTGGTCGCAACCGGGCGGCCACCGCAAGCATTCGACGCGCCATCCGTGAGGCTGGCTGCACGACGCCAGTGGTCTGTACCGGCGGCGTCCATAACTTCGAATTCGCTGAAGCGATGCTCGCAGCCGGCGATTGCGATGTGGTGGGTACGGCCCGCCAAAGCCTCGCCGATCCCGACTGGGCGCTCAAGACGCTGCTTGGACGCGCCGACGCGGTCCGCCTCTGCGAATACACCAACTACTGCGAGGGGCTTGACCAGAAACACAAGCAGGTCACCTGTCAGTTGTGGGACCGTGAAGCGCTTGACGAGCCCGGCATCCGGTTGTCGCACGATGGCAAGCGTCGTCTGGTGGCGCCCGAATGGAAGGACGCGCCGGCAAGCCTCGGTACCGGGTCGTCGCAGTGACCTCTGGCATACCCCGCCAGCCCGAGCTTCGTCGCTCGGGTCACCAGGACAGCTTCGCAAGAGACCGTCTGCCGCCGGCCGATCAGTGGCCGCTGTTGCTCGACCCGCCACACGGCATCGTTTACCCGGATCGTCTGAACGCCGCCGCCGAGCTGCTCGATTCGCAACTGCGTGCCGGACGCGGTGACGCGATCGCCTTGCGTGGCGCAGGCGTCGTCTGGACCTATGCCCAGCTTTGCGATCGGGTGGATCGCATCGCGCATGTGCTGCGCTCAGACTTCAATCTTCCCACCGGGGCTCGGGTGCTGCTGCGCGGCCCCAATCATCCGATGCTTGCCGCATGCTGGCTTGGCGTGCTGAAGGCGGGATGCGTCGCAGTCACGACCATGCCCCTGCTGCGAGCGCGTGAACTGGGGGTCATCGCTGAGCGCGCGCAGGTCAGCGCTGCCCTGTGCGAGGCCAGCCTGCTTGACGCCTGGAATGAGGGTCGCGCCGCGCGCCCCGGCTCAGGACCCGTGCTTGGCTACGGTGAACCCCATGCGTTGCCTCAAAGCCTTGAGCACGCGATGGCGCGGCATGACAAACCGTTTCAGCCCGCAGACACCGCACAGGACGATGTCGCGCTCATCGCGTTTACCTCAGGCACAACCGGCCAGCCCAAGGGCACGATGCATTTTCATCGCGACTGCCTGCTGATTGCCGATGTGCTTGCCCGCCATTTGCTTGAACCGGTCTCAACAGACGTGTTCATCGGAACCCCGCCGCTGGCCTTCACCTTCGGGCTGGGCGGGCTGCTGATCTTTCCGCTGCGTGCGGGCGCCAGCGCGGTGCTCGAACCGCAATGGACCGCCGAGTCGCTGCTGGCGGGTATCGAACATCACCAGGCCACCATCTGTTTTACGGCACCTACTTTCTATCGCAGGATGGCCGCTGTGGCGCAACGTCAGGCGCTTCAGTCGCTCCGCATCACGGTGTCGTCGGGCGAAATGTTGCCCGCCGACACCCGCGCTCAATGGCTGGAGGCCACAGGCATCGACATGACCGAATGCCTGGGCTCCACCGAACTGCTGCATGCGTTCATCGGATGTCGCCCGGGAGACGTTCGAGCGGGGGCCACCGGCCGGGTCGTCCCGGGCTATCAGGCGTGCATTCTTGACCACCAGGGACAGCCCGTGCCGCCGGGCACCCTTGGCAGGCTGGCCGTACGCGGCCCGACCGGCTGCCGCTATCTCGATGATCCCCGACAGTCAAGCTATGTGCAGCAGGGCTGGAACCTGACCGGCGACGCCTACCTGATGGATTCGGATGGCTACTTCTGGTATCAGTCGCGCACCGACGACATGATCATCAGCGCTGGCTACAACATCGCAGGTCCTGAGGTCGAAGATGTGCTGCTCACGCACCCGGATGTTGCCGAGTGTGGAGTGGTCGGCGCCCCCGACACTGAACGTGGTCAGGTGGTGATGGCGTTTGTGGTGTGCCGCCCCTCACGTGAAGGCGATGACACGCTGGCGCAGGAACTGCAGCGCTGGGTCCGTGACCGCCTGGCCCCGTACAAATACCCAAGACGGATTCGATTTCTTAGCGCGCTGCCGCGCACCGAAAACGCAAAGCTGCAGCGTTTTGTGCTGCGCGACTGGGCGCGGGTGGGTGGATAGCGTTGCAACGCGCTCAGATCAGCCCCGGATACGATCCACCATCAAGCTGCAGGTTCTGACCTGAAATGAAACCCGCCTGTGCACTGCACAGATACGCGCAGGCATCGGCAAACTCCTCGGGGCGGCCAAAACGTTTGGCGGCGATGGAATCGGCGATGCGCTGCCGAGCCTCCTCGCGGGTGATCCCGTGCATCTTCATCAGCCGCTCTGCGAGGAAGGCCTGCCGCGGCGTATCAATACGCTCGGGCAACAGATTATTGATCGTCACGTTGTCCGCAGCGGCCTCAAATGACATCGATTTGCAGAAGGCGGTCAAGCCGGTGCGCGCCGAGGTCGACAGCGCCATGTGTGCGCGCGGACTCTTGACCATGGCCGAGGTGATATTGACGATGCGACCAAATTTTCTGGCCCGCATCCCCGGCAGGAACCCGCGGATCAGCAGGATCGGCGCCAGCATGTTGGCCTCGAGCGCGCGAATCCAGGCGTCATGATCCCAGTCTGACAATTGTCCGGGCGGCGGTCCGGCATTGTTGTTCACCAAAATGTCGAGTTCGGTGCAGGAGTCAAACAGCGTCTGCCGCCCCGCCTCGGTCGTGATGTCGGCCACCACAGGGATCGCGGTTGTGCCGGTCGCCTCGCGAATTGAATCAACCGCCCGGGCGAGCCGCTCCGGGTCACGCCCGTTCAGAAACACCTGCGCGCCCTCGCGTGCGAGCGCCGTTGCGCAGGCCAGGCCCAATCCCTGTGAGGACGCGCACACGAGCGCGCGGCGCGATCGGATACCGAGATCCATAACAGCTCCTGATACGGCTTTGAAAGCGAACAACGATGCGTGCCCGCACGCTACGCAAACACCGCGCGTCTCGCAAGCGCGGGTGCCGGGTCGGCAAGCCTGGGTTGCCGACCTGCGGCATTGGCCGTATCGTCGCAAAGTTCTCGGTTTCCTGAGCCCTCGCTCTCAAGACATCATGACCACCTATCAGATAGCAACGATTCCGGGCGACGGTATCGGCAAGGAAGTGATCCCGGCCGGCCGCGAAGTGCTGCAAGCGCTGGCGGCTTCGCTCAAGCACCTCGACTTTCAATTCTCTGACTTCGGATGGGGAGGCGACTGGTATCGTGCCCATGGTGAAATGATGCCCGCCGACGGTCTTGAC